>UMFB01017379.1_pt1 | contig 157835 bp, 142 predicted proteins | sample 1964921 | NCBI WGS metagenome assembly UMFB01 (sample SAMEA4836037, study PRJEB28245) | human gut metagenome | biome: gut microbiome; material: fecal sample | place: Denmark | collected 2008
TTTTGCTAATTTATGGTTGACTTTTCATAGCTGGTCTCCATTTGAAATCGTTATTTTACGATAGTCGAAGCCTTTCTGCAAATCTTTTTCTATCGTAATAGTTATTGTGCTGTCAGGGAGCAGTTCTTCTATGAGCGTTCCCCATTCTATCAGGCATACACCATCTGAAAAAAAGTATTCTTCATAACCGATTTCATCCATTTCACTGACATCGGCAATGCGGTATACATCAAAATGGTACAACGGCAGTCTGCCTTCATGATACTCCTGTACAATCGTAAAGGTCGGGCTGTTAATCGGTTCTTCAATCCCAAGTCCTTTGGCAAAGCCCTGCGTAAATACGGTTTTGCCGACACCCAAATCGCCGTTTAAGCAGTAAATCTGTCCCGGATGTACGGACTGTGCCAGCCTGTATCCGGCTTCAAAGGTTTCTTTTGCGCTAGTTGTTTCTATGACCATATCTGCCTCCCACTTTTATCTGAAACGGCTTCAATTTTTTCTCTGCAATTGTAAGAAACGCATCCAGTTCATCACCGATGTCACGCAATGGAATGATATTAGCACGGACACTGGTAATATATAAAACAAGACTTTTTCCTGTACATTTAATCTTAAAAATGTCTTCCCAGAGCATTTCTTCGGTCACCGCCCCCTGCTGTAACAAAATCTTTTCTTCTGTAACTGTATATCGGACAGGTTCTTTAAAAGCTGCAACGGTTTTCATCTGCTGTTTCACTTTTAATTTCATGCCAATCGGTGTATACACGGTAAAAAAGAGCCCGAAAAAGCCCATCATCAGTGTATAGGAAATGTTGACCTGGCCTACGGATACTACGCAGATAATCAGTGCGACAATCCCAAACAACAATCCTGCCACACCGCCGACACTGTGGTAATTGTGGTATAATTTAAAATTCATCAAATCCTGTTCGGTAACCTGTGTTTCAAACTGCACCTGTAAGCCCTGTGGCTTGTTCGATTCACTCATAACTTTTCCTTTCTTAATTCAGCCCCGGCATTATCCGGACAATCTTTACTCTTTTTTAGTGCATAAATTTTGACAATCCGCTCAGATTCAGTCCTTCCTGTTTTTTCGGACGGTCCTTTTTTGTCCGGCGGTCTTTTGCCGGTCTGCTTATCTTTTTATTCTGCGCTTCTTTTTCATCCAAAATCATAGAAAGTGCAATTCTGCCTTTATTGGCATCCACTTCAATTACACGGACATCTACGATATCACCGACACTGACAACGTCTAACGGATGTTCGACACGTCTGTCACTTCTCATCTGTGAAATGTGTACCAGTCCGTCCTGATGTACACCAATGTCTACAAATGCACCAAAATCAATGACATTTCTTACCGTTCCCTTTAAAATCATGCCCGGCTGTAAGTCTTTCATTTCTAAGACATCTTTGCGTAAAATCGGCTTTGGCATTTCTTCTCTCGGGTCACGTCCCGGCTTTTCAAGTTCCTTGATAATATCCTCTAAGGTCATTTCACCGATTTCAAGCTTTTCGGAGAGTTCTTTTAAATTGTGAACTTTGCTTCTTAAACCAATTAATTCACCGGAAGTAATGGAATTGCTGTCATAACCCATTAACGCCAGCAGCTTCTTTGCTGCTTCGTAGCTTTCCGGGTGGACACTTGTTGCATCTAACGGATTGTCACCGCCTGTAATGCGCATAAAGCCCGCACACTGTTCAAATGCCTTTGGTCCTAACTTTGCCACCTTTAACAGCTGCTTTCTGTTCGTAAATCTACCGTTAGTTTCACGGTAGTCTACAATATTTTTTGCAACTGCCTTGGAAATACCTGAAATGTATTCCAATAATGAAGCGGATGCTGTATTTAAATCAACACCGACTTTATTTACACTGTCTTCTACGACACCGGTCAGGGTTTCGCTTAACTTTTTCTGATTCATATCATGCTGATACTGTCCCACACCAATCGACTTCGGTTCAATCTTTACAAGTTCGGCAAGCGGGTCCTGCACACGTCTTGCAATGGATACCGCACTACGCTGTGCTACGTCAAAATCAGGAAATTCCTCTGTTGCCAGCTTACTTGCCGAATATACGGAAGCACCGGCTTCATTGGTAATGATGTAATCCACATCGTTTAAATTCATTTCTTTAATCATGTCCGCAATAATTTTTTCGGATTCTCTGGAAGCCGTTCCGTTCCCGCAGGAAATAAGCGTTACATGATATTTGTCAATGATTTTTTTTACTTCACGCTTGGATTCTTCAACCTTATTGTGCGGCTCTGTCGGATAGATGACCTTTGTATCCAGCACCTTTCCCGTTGCATCCACCACAGCAAGCTTACAGCCTGTACGGAATGCCGGGTCCCAGCCGAGTACGACTTTTCCTGCAATCGGCGGCTGTAATAAAAGCTGTTCTAAGTTTTTGCCGAATACTTTGATTGCGCCATCTTCTGCTTTTTCCGTCAGACTGCTGCGGATTTCACGCTCGATTGCCGGTGCGATCAGTCTGTCATACGCATCTGCAATTGTTGCTTTTAATACCGGCGCTGTAAATTCATTTTCCGATGTCAGCACCTGCTTTTCCAGATATCTTAAAATGCGTTCTTCCGGCGCTTCAATCTTCACTGTTAAAAACTTTTCCGCTTCACCACGGTTAATCGCAAGGATTCTGTGTCCCGGAACGGTACTTAAGCTTTCATTGTAGTCATAGTAGGTTTCATAAACCGATTCTGCTTTTTCATCTTTGGCAATAGAAATAAGTTTCCCCTCTTTCATTGTAATATCACGGATATATGTTCTGTAGTCTGCCACATCGGAAATCTGCTCTGCAATAATATCCATTGCCCCCGCAATTGCCGCTTTGGCATCGGCTACTTCTTTTCCTTCTTCCGTACTGATGTACTTGGCGGCTTCCTCCTCTAACGGCTTGTCGGTATTTTGCTGTAAAATAAATTCTGCCAGCGGTTCTAAGCCTTTTTCTTTGGCAATTGTCGCTCTTGTTCTTCTTTTCTGCTTATACGGACGATATAAATCCTCTACGAGTACCATTGTTTCTGCCGCCAGAATCTGCTGCTTTAACTCGTCTGTTAATTTACCCTGTTCTTCAATGCTTGCGATTACCTGTTCTTTTCTATCTTCAAGATTGCGCAGGTAACGCAGTCTTTCATCTAAATTTCTTAACTGCTCATCATTTAATGCGCCTGTTGCTTCTTTACGGTATCTTGCAATAAACGGAATCGTACAGCCCTCGTCAATCAGCTTGACAGCGGCTTCCGCCTGTGTTGCCTTTATCTGTAATTCTTCTGCTATCTTCTTGATAATGTCCATTCGTGTGACGTTCTCCTTTTTCTTCCCTTTTTTTCTGAATTCTTATTATTATACCAGTTTGGGAGAGGTTTCGCAACTTTGAGCTGCGGCTGATTTGCAATCCATCATACCTTATGATAAGATTATAAAATGATACCAATAATTGCAAAAATGCAAAGCACGGAACAATCCGCAGGTATTATTATCAGGGGTTTCGACTCCAATATCATAAATATATGCAAATTAAGGAGGATTTCATGGATAATTACGACCCGAATAACTGGAATGACAATAACAATACAAATCAAAATCAGAATATAAATGGAAACCAGCATCCGAATCAGAATTATTTTAATAATGACTATCCGGTGCCGCCGGCTAAACCAAAGGATAAGCTTGCGACTTTTTCACTGATTTTAGCCATTGCAGGCTGCGTGACTTCCATAGTGTATTACATCAGTCTGCCATGTACGATTTCAGCAATTGTACTGGCAATCCTTTCCCGCAGCCGCATTGGACGTTTTGAAGGAAAAGCGGTTGCCGGTTTATGTCTTGGCATTTCCGGCATTGTTTTAATGTTATTTTTCTTTGTTATGATGCTTTCCATTCTGCATGACCCAAGTTTAATAAATTATATGCAGGAATATATGTCCGTCTATGCTGTCGAGCCACGTGCATAGGCAGCATCAATAACAAACGGCAGTTTCTGCAAATCTGTATCGGATTACTCCGCTACACCAGCTTTGCAAAAACTGCCGTTTTTTCTTTATTTTTTACTTCTGTGGAATAAATACATCATAGATTGCGCGGATTGCCGCTTCAAAGTAGCGGTTTCTTACACCGACGATAATATTTAATTCGCTTGATCCCTGATCAATCATTTTAACATTAATCTTCGCATTGGACAGTGCAGAAATTACATTTGCGGCATTACCGACACTGTTTTTCATACCGCGTCCCACAACAGCGATTAATGCGAGGTTTGACTCTAATTCAATGCTGTCCGGATTCACGGCTCTGTGCAGTTCTGCAAGCACCTTCTGTTCTTTTTCCACAAATTCATCCTGATGTACAATGACTGTCATGGTGTCGATTCCTGACGGCATATGCTCAAATGAAATACCGTTATCTTCAAATACCTGAAGTACTTTTCTACCGAAACCGATTTCAGAGTTCATCATATCCTTATCAATGTTGATTGCTACAAAGCCCTTCTTTCCTGCGATACCTGTAATGATACATTCCGGGATACTGCAGGTCGTTTCTACAATCATTGTACCCTTATCTTCCGGTGCATTGGTGTTGCGGATATTAATCGGAATTCCTTCTTTTCTTACCGGGAAGATTGCGGATTCGTGTAATACGGAAGCACCCATGTAAGATAATTCTCTTAATTCCTTATAAGTAATAATCGCAATCGGCTTTGGATTTTCTACGATTCTTGGATCTGCTACAAGGAAACCGGAAACATCTGTCCAGTTTTCATATACATCTGCCTTTAAAGCTCTTGCCACGATAGAACCGGTTACATCGGAACCGCCTCTTGAAAATGTCTTTACCTGACCGTTTGGCATTGCACCGTAGAAGCCCGGAATAACGGCATTTTCTGTATTTGCAAGACGTTCGCTCATCACTTGATTGGTTTTTTCAGATTCAAATTCACCATTTTTATCAAAGCAGATTACGGTTGCTGCATCAATAAATTCATAGCCGAGGTAATTTGCCATGATGATACCGTTTAAATATTCACCGCGGGAAGCTGCATAGTCCTTACCGGCCTTTGCAGCAAACTGCTTCTTAATTGTTTCAAACTGTTCTTCTAAGGAAAGCTTTAAGCCGAGCCCCTTGATGATTTCGTTGTAACGTTCCTTGATTGCCTTTAAGGATTTATCAAAATTTTTGCCTTCTTCTGCTTCGGCATAGCATTTGTAGAGCATATCCGTTACTTTCGTATCCTCTGAAAAACGCTTTCCCGGTGCAGACGGCACAACATATCTTCTGCTCTCTTCGGCACGAATAATGTTGCCAACCTTCTTAAACTGTTCTGCACTTGCTAATGAACTTCCGCCAAATTTAACTACTTTTACCATTTTTATGTAACTGCCTTTCTCTGTTATTTTTCAAATAAATGATTGATGATTGTATATCCTTTGTCGATATAATTGCCGCTTTCCTGCGCCTCTTTTTCATTGTAATTCCATGTGTGGCTCTGCTTATTTGTGCTGTCATAGAGCATATACGGAACCGGGTCTGATACATGGGTTCTAATGGCTACCGGTGTCGGATGGTCCGGAAGAACTAACATTCTGAAATCCGTTCCTGCCGCTTCTAACTGCTCTGTCACACGCTTAATAATGCGCTTGTCGAGATTTTCGATTGCCTGCACCTTGCGCTCAAAGCTGCCCTGATGTCCCATTTCGTCCGGGGCTTCCAGATGAATGTATGCAAAATCCAAATCATCTTTTAACAGTGCTTCTACTGCTGCATCGGCTTTTCCTTCATAATTGGTATCGAGTCCGCCATTTGCGCCTTCTACCTCAACAACCTTCATATCCGCGCCGACTGCAATCCCCTTTAATAAATCTACCGCAGAAATCATTGCACCGGTATGTCCCGTCTTTTCAACAAACGGTGCCAGTGCCGGACGGGTGCCTGCACCCCAGAACCAGATGGAATTGGCAGGATTTAAGCCCTTTTTCATGCGTTCTACATTGATTGGGTGATTTGATAAAATGTCATAGCTTTTCTTCATCATTTCACGCAGCGCTTCTGTCTTTGGCAGATACTGTCCGATAACCTGTCCAAGTACATCATGCGGCGGTGTCAGTTCTACAACTTCACCCTTATCCCAGATGGTTAAATGTCTGTAGCTTGTTCCAACATAGAATTTATAAATATCCGTTTCTAATTCTTTACGGACCGCTTCCAGTAATACAGCCGCATCTTCTGTTGAGATTTCGCTGGAGCTGTGGTCAATAATCGTTTTTTCTTCATATGGAAGGTCGTCTGTGGATACCGTAACGATATTACAGCGCAGTGCCACATCGGTCGGTTTCATATCCACACCGATGCTTAACGCTTCGAGCGGAGAACGTCCCGTATAATATTCTCTCGGATTGTAGCCCAATACAGAAAGATTTGCCGTATCACTTCCCGGTGCCATACCTTCGGGTACGGTGCGCACCATGCCGATTTCGGATAATTTTGAATACTTATCCATTGCCGGCGTGTCTGCATAGTCAAGGGGTGTACGGTTGTCAAGTTCAGGAATATTCTTATCTGCCATTCCATCGCCTAAAACGATTAAATACTTCATGATTTTCTTTTCCTCATTTCCTTCTCATTTACTGTAACCGTCAGTTTTTTATTTTAAATGGTTGTTTTATCAAAACGGATTCTGCCGGCAACATCAAACTGTGCTGCTGCCTGTGCAAATGCCTGTTCTGTCATATTGGCTGTTACAAGACCAAATTCATCATCCAGTCCGTCTACCGTAACTGTCTGTACTGCGTGGAATGCTTCTTTTGCTTTTTCAAGCGCCGCTCTGTCTTTAATTCTTACAAAGAAAGTGCGTTCTACTTCCATTGCACTGCCAAGTTCTAACTTTTCATAGCTCCAGAGTGTCATGACATTTCTGCCCTTATGCTTTACGCAGTCTACAACATCCGCAACAACCGCACTGGCTGTCGGAAGCTTTCCTGCACCTGCTCCGAAGAACATCACGTCACCAATGACATTTCCATGAATATAAATGCCGTTTAAGACGTCATTGACATTATAGAGCGGATGTGTAGCATCAATTAAGAACGGTGCTGTAATCGCATAAACCTTTTCATCTTTCTTAAAGCTTGTTGCAAGCAGTTTGACAACACAGCCAAGCTTTTCCGCATATGCAAAATCGGCTGTTGAAATCTTTGTAATGCCTTCTGTCTGGATTTCTTCAAACTTTACGGTTGAACCGAATGCAAGCGATGTCAGAATCGCAATCTTACGGCAGGTATCATAGCCTTCCACATCCGCTTCCGGATTGCGCTCCGCATAGCCTAAATCCTGTGCTTCCTTTAATACATCTTCATAAGAACTGCCTTCCTGGCTCATCTTTGTTAAAATGTAGTTGGTTGTTCCGTTTAAAATACCGGTAATCTGTGTAATCTCATCAGCTGTGAGTGACTGGTTTAACGGACGGATAATCGGAATACCTCCGCCGACAGATGCTTCAAACATGAAGTTTAAGTTTCTTTCCTTTGCCATTGCAAGCAGCTCCGGTCCGTGTTCCGCAACCAGTGCCTTATTGGAAGTACAGACACTCTTTCCGGCTTCCAGTGCTTTTTTTACAAATGTAAATGCCGGTTCAATGCCGCCCATAACTTCAACAACAACATCAATTTCTTTATCCTGCATAATGATGTCTACATCATGTACAATCTTTTCCTGAACCGGGTCGCCCGGAAAATCTCTTAAATCGAGGACATATTTTACCTCAATGCCTTCTCCTGCACGTTTTTCAATTGAATTTTTGTTGGTTTCAAGTACTTCAACAACACCTGAACCGACTGTTCCATAACCTAATACTGCAATTTTTGCCATCGTCTCTACCCTTTCCTATTCGCGACTTAATATTTTTAAATACCGCACACCCGGAAGCTGTTCAATCTCCTCAATCATCTTTGAAGAATCTCCGGTGCTTGGCAGAATATCCACACTCAATGTCAGCGATGCGACGCCGTTTACCGGTATAGTCTGATGAATTGTTAAAATATTTGCATGAAATTCTGCAACTTTTTTCAACACCAGTGACAACAATCCCGGTTCATCGTCCATTGAAAGGACAAATGTGATTGTTTTTCCTTTCACGTTATCACGGAACGGAAAAATATCTTCTTTATATTTGTAATAAGAACTTCTGCTGATACCAACCTGTTCTGTGGCATCCGCAACAGAAATCCCCTTTGTTTCAATAAGCCGGTTTGCCTGTGCAACCTTTAACAGAACCTCCGGCAGTGCTTTCTGCTTTACAACATAATATTTAATATTTTCGTCCATAATCCACCATCTTATTGTTTGTGTCTGTGTAGGAAATACAAGTGTTTTTCAGTGTTCGCGCATAAAAGACAACTGTATTCCCTGCAAAGAATAGTAACATACTCTACTGATAAATGCAAGAAAAAAATACCAACACGGTTATCATTTTTTGAACATACAAAAAAGAACAGTTTCACTGCCGGGCATATTTAATATCCCCTTATCAGTGTGAAACTGTTCTTTTTATCTTATGGCAGCTGCCAATTTGCTACTCTACGTGTCCGTTGACAACATTCCATATACCGTACTGATTGTCAGCTGTTCTCTCTGCCAAAGACACTCGCCAGATAGCGCATATCTTTGATATGACTGTCATTTAATTCGCCTTTTTTCATACGCCACTTCCAGTTCGTGCCAAGCGTGGACGGTGTATTCATGCGTGCCCAGTTGCCAAGCTTTAAAATATCCTGCACCGCAAAGATGACAAGATTGGCAACACTGCCGTAAGCGGCACGGAACACTTGATCTACCATGCGTTCTTTATCCCTTGTGTCCAGATAGTCATACGCATAACCGAGTTCCCAGTCCGGATGCTCGATAAAATAGCCCATCAATGTTTCATTGTCATGCGTTCCGCCGTAAACCACACAATTCTGCGTGTAATTATGTGGAAGATGCGGATTCTTTCTGTCGCCGCCAAACGCAAATTCCAGTACTTTCATTCCCGGATAGTTATTTTCTTCTAAGAGTTCATTGACCTCCGGTACCGATACACCTAAGTCTTCCGCAATAATCTTTTTATCGCCGATTGCACGGTTGATGACATCGGTTAATTTCTTTCCCGGTCCCATGCAGTATTCACCCTGTCTTGCATCCGGCATATCCGCAGGGATTGTATAATATTTCACAATGCCGATAAAATGGTCAATGCGGATGACATCGTAGAGCTGTGCGGATTTGTGCATCCGGCGATACCACCACGAAAAATCATCTTTTTCCAGCGTATCCCAGTCGTAGAGCGGATTACCCCATTTCTGTCCCAAATCCGAAAAGGCATCAGGCGGCACACCTGCCACTTTTTCGCACAGGCGGTCTTCATTTAACTGGAAATATTGCGACTCTGCCCATACATCGGCACTGTCATAGCCCATGTAAATCGGAATATCTCCGATAATTTCAACACCAATACTATTGACATAATTTTTAAGCTTCTGCCACTGCTTATCAAATTCATACTGAACAAATATCCAGAAATCAATATCATCCGCGAGCAGACTGCGATATTTTTTTAATCCTTCTTCGGTACGGAAACGGATATCATCGTCCCATTCCGACCACACAACACCGTTAAAATGCTCTTTAACCGCCATAAACAGCGCATAATTTTCAATCCAGTCTGCATTATCCCGTATGAAATTATCATACTTTTTATACTCCGGCAGTCCTGCTGCAAGCTTTACCTTGCTTTCACTGCGTACCGCTTTATAGCTTTCAAATGCTTTTCGCAGTACCGCAAAACGGTTCTGATACATTTTTTCATAGCTGACATAACACTCATTACCCAGTCCGATATCGGTATTCTGCGTAAAGTTTCCGTTTCCGGCTTCTTCCTCTGAAATATGCACCGGAACTTTTCCGTCACCCCAGTCAACTGCCAGCATATCACTTTTTAGCAATAAACCGTCTTCTGCGAGCATATCCAGGTCTATAAAATACGGATTACCCGCGAATGCCGAATAGGACTGATACGGGCTGTCGCCATACGTGGTTGATCCGATTGGAAGTACCTGCCAGTACTTATGGTTACATGCTCTGACAAAGTCCGCAAATTCATATGCCGCTTTGCCCATTGTTCCGATTCCGTAATCGGACGGCAGACTGCTGATTGACATCAGAACCCCCGCACTTCTGTCAAATGTCTGCTTCTTTGTTTCATTTTTCATCATTGCCACCTCCATGTCCCCTTGCAGCAATTTAAGCTTTACCCGTTCTGCAGTTCTTCTGTAATTTTTTTCACATCTTCTGCTTCATCATCTGAAAGCAGTTTTTCAACATCAAGTAATAAAATTAATTTACCATCTACATTGGCAACCCGGTCCAAATACTGTGTATCTGCTTTGACTAACATGGACGGCATTGGCAGAATATGACTTTCATCAATATCATTAATTTCAAGCACTTCATCCACTTCCAGTGCAAGCTTTAATCCGCCCGAACTAATGATAATCGTACTTTCTGCTGTTGCTTCCTGCTCTTTTCCAAATTTTCTTGCAAGGCTGTATACCGGAATGACTTCATTTCTCATGTTGACAATTCCTTTAATATAACTCTGTGAATTCGGCACAGGAACAACATTTAAATCTTTTTCAATTGACTGTACCAGATTAATATCCACGCCATACATTTCTTTCCCCAAAAGGAATACCACTGGTTTTACATAATTTGCCATACTTTCCTCCATTCTGACAGCCGGCTGTGTACACATTTCTATATCTTATGCACACAATCCTGCTCTTTTGTCCGCATTTTTATTCTGCCTTTTTACCGGTACTCAGCCAGATTAAATAAGCATTGATAAAAGGATCAATGTTTCCATCCAAAACACTCTGGGCATTTCCCACATCTTTATTGGTTCTGTGGTCTTTTACCATTGTATAAGGCTGTAAAACATAACTGCGTATCTGGTTACCGAAATTGATGTCCTTGACATCTCCACGGATATCCGAGGTCTTTTCGGCATTTTCCTGCTGCTTTAACAAATACAGTTTTGCCTTTAACATCTGCATTGCTTTATCTTTGTTCTGATGCTGTGAACGTTCATTCTGGCACTGTACAACAATTCCTGTCGGAAGATGCGTGATACGGATTGCAGAAGACGTCTTGTTGATATGCTGACCGCCGGCACCACTGGAACGATACGTATCAATCCGCAGATCATCCGGATTAATCTCTATGTCTATATTTTCATCAATATCCGGCATAACATCACACGATACAAACGAGGTCTGCCTTTTTCCTGCCGCATTAAACGGTGAAATACGGACTAAACGGTGTACGCCATGCTCGGACTTTAAATGTCCGTAGGCATCCGGTCCTGAAATCTCTATCGTAACAGACTTTACACCGGCTTCTTCACCTTCAAGATAGTCTATCACTTCGGTTGTGTATCCTTTGCGTTCCGCCCATCTCGTATACATACGCATCAGCATCTGGCACCAGTCACAGCTTTCCGTGCCACCCGCCCCTGCATGCAGTGTCAGAATCGCATTGCTTCTGTCGTATTCGCCTGACAGCAGGGTTTCTATGCGCAGTTCTTCCAGATGTTCTTCAAATGTCGTAATTTCACTGTCAATTTCCGGCAGAAGGGAGGCATCATTTTCCTCCTCCGCCATCTCAATCAGCGTTTTTGTATCTTCCAGTCCCCGGACTAAAGCATCATATTTTTCAAAAGAATCCTTTAAGGCTTTTAATTCTTTCATCGCCTTCTGGGACTTTTCCATATCGTCCCAGAAGCCCGGCGCTTCCATATCCGCCTCCAGTTCTTCAATTCTTTTCTGCTTATTATCTAAGTCCAGTGAATTTTTAATCTGTTGAAGCGGCTTATCATAATCTGATATTTTGTATCGATACTGGTCTAATTCTACCACTTTCCATACCTCACAATCAATATTTATGCCTGTCTTCCACAGCAGTTTTTATACTTTTTGCCACTGCCGCACGGACACAGGTCGTTTGGATAAACCTTTTTTTCCACACGCTTTACAGGACCTTTTACGGAAGCACCTTCATCTTTATTGGTTCCCGTTACTTTGGCTACCTGCTCACGTTCTACTTTCTGCTCTACCTGAATATGCATGAGCAGTCTTACCGTATCTTCCGTAATCGCAGTTGTCATGGCATCAAACATATCGTAGCCCATCACCTTGTACTGTACAACCGGATCACGCTGTCCGTATGCCTGAAGACCGATACCCTGCTTTAACTGGTCCATATCATCGATATGATCCATCCACTTTCTGTCGATAACCTTTAATAATACGACACGCTCGATTTCACGGATCTGTTCCGGTTCAGGAAACTGTGCTTCTTTGTCTTCATACATTTTCAAAGCCTTTTCCTTTAATGTATGCAGTAATTCATTCTTATTCTTAATCGATTCATCATATACAACCGGTTCTAACGGAATGGTCGGCAGTAATAATTCATTAATTTCTGTGTAATCCCATTCCTTCGGTGAAGCATCTTCTCCGATGCAGCGGTTGACAACACTTTCTACAAAGTCCGTAATCATCTTAATCACAGAGTTACGCATACTTTCGCCGTTTAATACGCGGTTTCTCTCCGCATAAATGATTTCACGCTGTTCATTCATAACCTGATCATACTGTAACAGATGGCTTCGGATACCGTAATTATTGGTTTCAATCTTCTTCTGTGCTTTTTCAATCGCACTGCTTAACATCTTATGCTCAATCCGCTCGTTTTCATCAACGCCGAGTGCATTAAAGACGTTCATTAAACGTTCCTGTCCGAACAGACGCATCAAGTCATCTTCAAGTGAAATGTAAAATCTTGATTCACCCGGATCACCCTGACGTCCTGCACGACCGCGCAGCTGGTTATCAATTCGTCGGGATTCGTGGCGTTCCGTACCGATAATTTTTAAACCGCCTGCTGCCCTTGCTTCTTCATCCAGCTTAATATCCGTACCACGTCCTGCCATATTGGTCGCAATCGTAACTGCACCATGCTTACCTGCCTGCGAAACGATTTCCGCTTCTTTTTCATGGTACTTGGCATTTAACACGTTATGCTGGATACCTTTTTTGCGGAGCATTTCACTTAACAGCTCGGAAGTTTCAATTGTAATCGTACCAACAAGTACCGGCTGTCCCTTTTCATGGGATTCGATAACAGACTCAACAACCGCATTGAATTTGCCTTTTTTTGTCTTGTATACGGCATCTTCTAAATCCACTCTGGCAATCGGTCTGTTCGTCGGCACTTCAACAACGTCCATGTTATAAATTTCACGAAATTCTTTTTCTTCCGTCAGCGCTGTACCGGTCATACCGGCTTTCTTTTCAAATTTGTTAAAGAAATTCTGGAATGTAATGGTTGCAAGGGTCTTACTTTCTCTTTTAACCTTTACGTGTTCCTTCGCTTCAATTGCCTGATGCAGACCGTCTGAATATCTTCGTCCCGGCATGATACGTCCTGTAAATTCATCAACGATTAAAACTTCATCATCTTTTACAACGTAGTCTTTATCCTTAAACATCAGGTTGTGTGCACGCAGTGCCAGTGTCACATTATGCTGGATTTCCAGATTTTCCGGGTCTGCGTAGTTGTCAATGTGGAAGAACTGTTCAACCTTGTGGACACCCTGCTCGGTAAGGTTGACAACCTTGTCCTTTTCATTAACGATAAAGTCACCGTCTTCTTCCATTTCTTCCTGCATGATTGCCTGCATCTTAGTCATCTCGCCCTTGTATTCACCGCGCTGTAACTGGCGTGCAAGGACATCACACAATTCATAAAGCTTCGTAGACTTACCGCTCTGTCCTGAAATGATAAGCGGTGTTCTTGCCTCATCAATTAATACAGAATCGACTTCATCGATGATACAGTACTTGAGATTTCTAAGTACCAGCTGTTCTTTATAAATTGCCATGTTATCACGCAGATAATCAAAACCAAGTTCATTGTTGGTTACATATGTAATATCACAGGCATATGCTGCTTTTCGTTCTTCTTCTTTTAAATCATGAAGGACAATGCCGACCGTCAGTCCTAAAAACTGATGAATCTGTCCCATCCACTCTGCATCTCGCTTTGCAAGATAGTCATTGACAGTAACAACAAGTACGCCTTCTTCTGTCAGGGCATTTAAATATGCCGGAAGGGTACAAACGAGTGTCTTACCTTCACCGGTACGCATCTCTGCAATACGTCCCTGATGCAGAATAATACCACCGATAATCTGTACTCTGTAATGTTCCATGCCAAGGACCCTGCGTCCGGCTTCCCGGACAACCGCATAGGCTTCCGGTAAAATATCATCAAGAGTTTCCCCTTTTTTTAATCTTTCCTTAAATTCTTTGGTCTTTCCTTTTAATTCTTCGTCACTATATGCCATCATTGTGTCACGATAGCTTTCCACTTTGTCAGCAATTGGTGCAATTCTTTTCAGCTCATGCTGGCTGTGTGTTCCAAATAACTTTTGCGCTAATCCCATTTTAATCTCCATTCCGCCGCGCAACCGGCATTTCAATTTCAACGATTGGGCGTATCCCTGATACACTATGCCACATTGCTCTATTGTACCACTCATTCCATAATTAGGCAAGTAAAACGCGCCGCTCTTTCACTGGGATTCCCGCCCTTTCTTCTGTTTTACATAAATTTCACATTATGACTGACATAAAAAACCGGCAGTACGGAAAATCATCCAATCCCGTACTGCCGGCTTCTTTCGCTTATTTATTTAGTTTTATGAAGAACTAATCCAGTTCCGGTTCAATGAGTCCGTATGTGTTACCTTTTCTCTTATACACGACATTGACTTCTTCTGTTTCTGAATTGAAGAATACATAGAAGTTATGTCCTAATAATTCCATCTGTACACATGCTTCTTCCGGATCCATTGGCTTAATGCCAAATCTCTTTGTACGAATAATCTTTACTTCATCTTCATCATTGTAGTCTTTATCTACAAATTCCTGAGCAAATGCTGCTGCATTCTGATGCTTGTCTACGATCTTATTCTTGTACTTTTTGAGCTGACGTTCGATAACTTCTTCTACCAAATCGATGGAAACATACATATCGCTGCTTACCTGCTCGCTTCTGATAATATTGCCTTTGACCGGAATCGTGACTTCTATTTTTTGTCTTTCCTTCTCAACGCTTAAAGTTACGTTCACTTCTGTTTCTGGAGCAAAGAATCTGTCAAGCTTACCAAGCTTTTCTTCTACTGCTGACTTTAACCCTTCTGTAACATCGATATTTCTTCCTGTAATAATAAAACGCATGATGTCCAACTCCTTTATTGTGTATTTTCATCGTGGTATTGCTAATGAACACCATCTATCTGATGTATTTATTATAACACAATTTTGGATTTAGACAAGCAAATTCACACAATTTATTCTTTTTTATGATATTTTTTATTCAAAAATAAGATGGGCTTTTTTACTGGCTATGCAACAGATTTGTCAAGCCTTTTCGCCCTGTTTTTTTGCGTAAAATTGCGATTTATGATTTTTTAACAAAACATGTATTCTGTTTTACAAACTTATCCCCATTGTGGAAATACACACATTCCATTGTGGATAATGTGGATAACTCTGTGCATAACTTATTTTCACGCAAAAAACGGACTTTTTGCGTGGGGATAACTTCGGAATAATTTGTCAATGAATGTCGATAATTTTTTGAGATGTGTAAAGATGCCTCTTGTTTTTAGCAGAGTTGCACAAGCGCCTTTTTGTCAATTATTTTTTGAGAAATATTTATATTCAAACAACTGTGTGCATTTGTTTGAATCTTTTTTCTTTTTACTGTAAGATATATGATGATATCCGGGTCAAAGCAGAGCGTAGACAAGAGAGTGTACAACACCCTTATCCAGGGGATTTTGATCCGGGATTTGCCGGATATGCGGCATTTACAATATTGAAATTTTTCAGAATCGAGGTTTTATATCAGATATGTGCAAAACAGTTTTAATTACGGGAGCTTCCCGCGGTATCGGCCGCGGCATTGCACTCTCTTTTGCAAAGGAAGGCTGGCAGGTTGCCTTAAACTGTCGTCAGAATGTGAAACAGTTAAATGAAACAAAGGCGCTGGTATGTAAGGGCGGTGCAAAATGTGCTATTTTTCCTGCCGATGTGAGCGACTATACACAAACGGAAAAAATGTTTGGGGATATTAAACAGACCTTTGGTGGTGTAGATATTCTCATAAATAATGCAGGAATTTCTATAATCGGACTTTTTCAGGATTTGTCACGCGCAGACTGGATGCGGCTGATGGATACAAATGTCGGCTCTGTTTATAACTGCTGCCATTTTGCCATTCCGCATATGGTACATGAAAAATGTGGAAAAATCATTAACATTTCTTCAGTCTGGGGGATTGCAGGTGCAAGCTGCGAAGCCGCATACAGCGCTTCTAAAGGAGCTGTTAATGCCTTAACCCGCGCACTGGCAAAGGAACTTGCACCGAGCAATATTCAGGTCAATGCCATTGCCTGCGGTGCAATTGATACAGATATGAATGCTTTTTTAAGCGAAGATGAACGTGCTTCTTTAATAGAAGAAATTCCAGCCGGACGTCTTGGAACACCTGCGGAAGTTGGCTCACTGGTACAGTCTTTATGCAGTGACAGCGGCTATCTTACCGGGCAGGTTATCCAGCTTGACGGCGGATGGATTTGATTTATTTGATATACGACCGCTCAACGGTTACGACAGCAAAGCACTTCGGATTTTTTTTCTGAATGGCATTATGAACCATATCCTGTACCTCTTTGTCGGTATATTTATACTGATGCGGTACAACTAAATCAAAGATGAGATTGGTAAGGTATGGGCCTTTAGTGCTTCTGAAATCGTGAATGCTTAAACGGTCATCAATTTCTGCAATAACTTCCAGCACCATTTCTTTTAATTCTTCCACTTCTTTATCATCATTGACAACCGGATCCATGTGAATGGATATGCCGCAGTGCAGCTGACCGGCTACTCTGTGTTCCGCAATATCAATAATATCATGTGCGGCAAGCAGGTTCATTGTATACGGCACTTCTGCATGAAGGGTAACAAAAACCCTTCCCGGTCCATAATTATGTACAATCAAATCATGGATTCCGATAATATGCTCATCTTCCATAACCAGTTCCTTTAACTGTCTCACAAAAGATTCTTCCGGCGGCTGTCCAAGAAGCGGATAAACCGTTTCTTTAGCTGCCTCAATTCCCGCCATAAAGACAAATACCGCCACTACGGCACCTGCCAGTCCATCGATATTTACTCCGGTAAATGTCGTAATCAGAAGCGATACCAGTACCACACCGGTTGCGATACAGTCGGAAAGACTGTCTGCCGCTGTTGCGCGCATGGCTGCAGAATCAATCCGCTTTCCCAGCGAGGTATTAAAATATGCCATCCAGAATTTTAATGCAATCGAACCCGCTAGAATCACAACCGATACAGCGCTAAATTCCATCGCCTCCGGCTGAAAGATTTTTATAACCGAATCTTTAAACAGTTCAATTGCCATTACGATAATAACTGCCGATACAATCATTCCTGCGATATATTCGATTCTGCCATGTCCAAATGGATGGTCTGTATCCGCCGGCTTGCCTGCCATTTTAAAGCCTGCCAGCGTTACAATGGATGAACCGGCATCGGATAAGTTATTGAAGGCATCTGCCGAAATGGATACGGAACCGGTAATGATACCTGCAAAAAATTTACATGCAAATAAAATCAGGTTGCATATAATTCCTACAATTCCCGCAAAAATCCCGTAGTTTTCCCGCACTTTAATGTCTTTCACATTTTTATAATCCTTTATAAATATTTTTAAAAGTCCTTCACTCATATTTTCCTCTTTTCCGCCTCCATCTTTATTCCACAAATTTTTAGCACCCTCGTATTTATTCGTTATTACTATTATATATACACTATTTTGACAGAATTTCCTAGCAAATTTATATTTTTCCATGTATAATGCTTTATATAAGAAAAAATGCAGGTAGAAATGCAAAATGCAGGTAAACCTGCATAGCATTTTGCTTCGCAAAACAAGGAGGTAAAATCCTCTGCTCCTGCTTAGAGCAGTCGCATTTTGCTTCGCAAAACAAGGAGGATTGTATGTTTCAACTTTTTCCTACTGCCACTCCGGAGGAGGTCGGCATTGACAGCCAATGGCTGATGAATTTTTGTAAACGGCTGGAAGAACAGCAGCTTCCACTGCACAGTGCCTTGATTATGCGGCACGGAAAGGTGTGCATGGAAACTTACTATAAGCCTTATACACGTGATACCCTGCACCGTATGTTTTCCGTCACTAAAAGCTTTGTATCTTTAGGTATCGGACTGCTTGAGGCCGAAGGAAAATTATCCCTTGATGATAAAATTGTGGATTTTTTCCCTGAAAAGCTGCCAAAGCCGGGTGTACATCCCTATATAGCGATGATGACAATCCGTGATATGCTCACAATGAGAACCTGTCATGACAAGACAACGTACAAAGCACCTGGCGTTACCGACTGGGTGGCTTCGTTTTTTACCGTACCCCCGACACATGTTCCCGGCACGAATTTTTCCTACGATACTTCATCTACACATACACTTGGCGCATTAATTGAAAAATTAAGCGGTATGGACCTGCTTTCTTACCTGCGTTTTAAATTTTTGGACGAAATCGGATTCTCTGCCAATGCGTATATTTTAAAAGACCCTAACGGTGTCAGCATGGGCGGTTCGGGACTCTGTGCCACACCGTATGATTTGCTAAAGGTCATTTACCTGATTGCCAATGACGGTGTATGGCAGGGCAAGCAGCTTCTGCCTGCCGGTTATGTCCGTGCAGCAAAATCTATGCAGAGTGACCCTTACGGCAGACAGTCCTCACTTGAAGAATTACAGGGCTATGGCTATCAAATCTGGATGACACGCCATAACGGCTATGTTTTATTCGGCATGGGCGGACAACTTGCACTGTATGTGCCGGATAAAGATATTTTCATGGTAACAACTGCCGATGCACAAGGACGTCAGGGCGGTGTACAGCTCATTTACGAAGCCTTCTGGCATGAAATTTATGACAAAATCGCCACGGATTCCCTGCCTGCTGCCACACCGGAATACACTGCCGCTTTTTTAGAATATTGTAATACAAGAACATTGTTTGTTCTGCCGGGCAGTCTGACTTCACCCGTTTTGGCGGATATCAACGGTATAACTTATCAAATGGATGAAAACATCTGCCAGATGAAGACGATGAAGGTGGATATTGCCACCGATACCGGACTCGGAACACTGACCTATGAAAATGCTTCCGGTGTCCATACCCTTTCCTTCGGACTGGGTTATAACGCCTTCGGTCAGTTCCCGGACTATGATTTAAAATATGCCGCTTCTGCAGCTTTCCGCATGGAAAACACACTACTGGTTAAGATTCAGATTATTGATTCCGCCATCGGCAATCTCTTTTTCAGTCTGAATTTTAAGGGAGATTATGTGACAGTAATGCTCCGAAAAATTGAGGAGAGTTTGTTTGGAGAGTATAATGGGGTCTTTAGTGGACGTAAAATTTAATACAGAGATGTAAGAGAGAGAACCACAAAGGGCCGCCTTGACGTTGTCACTTGACTTCGGCTGCCCTTTGTGGTTCTCTCTATCTACTGTATTGAATTTTCCTATGAGAAATACAGAAAGTTTTTGTACAAGTAATGGTTATTCACAATACAGTCTTTAATATCACATCAATCCGATGTTCATATGTGTGATATTGTACAATTTTCTTTAAACCGTTTTGTGCGATGGTCTTTCTTTCATCTTCATGGTCCAGATAATATTCTGCCTTGCGCATCATATCGTCTAAGCTGTCATAGTAAACGAGGTCTTTTCCATTTTCAAAGAAATCCCCCAGTTCAATCTGATAATTGGTCAGCAGAAATCCGCCTGCCCCTAAAATATCCCATATCCGCAGCGGCAGTCCCGTTCGGATATTGCGGATTGTAAAATTCATATTAATGTCGGATTCGTGAAAAACCAGCGGCATTTCCTCACGGTAATCCACACTTTCCCTTACATGCACGCCGCGAAGTCTGTCATCGGTTCTGTCTGTATACAGATTCACCTCAAACCGGGATGCCAATGCATTTAAATTGCGGATACGCTCTTTCTGTGCCGTTTTAAAACCCAGATAAGTTGAAGAAAAGACAAGCTTGATATCGGAAAATGCCGTATCCGACTGATGAAAGTCAATAATTTCACAAAGCCGCTCTAAAATGTCTGCTGTCAACAGACGGTCAAACACATTATCCCCGTATAAATCCAGCTGGGCTTCCATGCATGCATCAAAATAACCCTGTAAATACTCCGGCAGTTTATCTTCAATGGCATCGTATGAATTTTTATAATACAGACCACCGACAAAGGAAATGTCCCCGCGGTATTTTCCCTTTTCTTTTTCGGACGCTGCTTCTATGCAGTTTTTTACGCGCTCTGCGTTAACTGCCAGCGGCAGATAATATACATGTTTCACACCCATCTGCAAAAAACGGTAGTAGTCAAATTTATCAAATAAAAATATGTAATTGCACTCGTTAAAAACCGAGGTGTCAAACATCGTCAGCATCGGTGAATCCACCGTCCATGCAATGTATTTTTTCTGCTGCGCCTGACAGGCATTAGACACCCGTGAAAAATAATTGGCAGAAAAAACAAGGTCGTACTCCGCAACGACTTCTTTGAGTCTTCGGATATCTGTCCCTTTCCGCTCGTCCGGCATTTCCTCGTAATATTCTACTGTATGTCCGAAGCTTTCAAATGCTTCTGCAATATCCTCCTGGTGAAAAACACTCCACCGGTATATTAAAATTTTCATGTTTTCACCTCGCCTTTTATCTTCTTCATATTATAATGCCAGGGTCTGCGGTTTATTTGGTAAACTGTACGGTATCACGTTCTGTGGGTACTGCCTGCGCAAAAAACTCCTGCACGGCAGCTTCATACTCTGCCATATTCCGGGATTTGCGGATTTTTTTGAATGCCTTGTCCGCATTGTCAAAGTACGGCTTCTGATAAAACCACAGCTCTTTCATTTTATGAATCGTATTCTTATCGCCCGACATAATTTTTAGATATTCGTGGTAAATGCGGTCATGAAACTGACGGAGGCGCGCGGTGTCCTCGTGTGTTGTGGCAGTCCTGCTTTCCTCTGCCGCAATCTGCTCTATGAGTGCCGGATTTCCGATAAATCCTCTGCCTATCATCACTCTGTCCGCTGACGGGAAGCGTTCTTTAAAACGCCTGTAATCAGCAATTGTAAAGAGATCGCCGTTGTAGCATACGGGATTTGTGCTTTTTTCCAGTGCCTTTTCAAAATATTCCAGCCGCGGCTTATTTTTATAGTAGTCTTTCTGCACGCGCGGGTGGAGTATCAGTTCCTCAAACGGATAACGGTTATAGATATCTAACAGCCGGTCAAATTCTTCCGGTTCTTCCATGCCGAGCCTTGTCTTTACGGATAATTTCACCTTTTTGTCCGCAAGCAGCTCATTTTCATAAATCTGTGCAAAAAATTCGTCCAGCTCATCGGGTACGGATAAAAAGCCCGCCCCGCGCTTTTTTGCCACAACCGTTCCGGACGGACAGCCCAGATTCAGATTTAGTTCGGTATAGCCTTTTTCATATAAAAGCCGTGCCGCATTTATAAATAAATCGGCACGGTTGGTCATTATCTGTACCGCCAGCGGCATATTGACGTTATTATCCGGATTCATGTCACGCTGTTCCCGCGCCGTAAAACCGTTGGTCTGATTGGGTGAAATAAACGGCACAAAATATTTATCAATCCTGCCTTTTCCGTAAAATTCTTCATAAGCATTTCTGTAAATGTGCCCTGTAACCCCTTCAAGCGGTGCAAAATAAATCTTCATTTTAATCGAGTTCTGCCTTTCCTGTATATAATTCGTAGTAACGGCCTTGTCTTTGCAGAAGCTCTGTGTGCGTTCCGCGTTCAATAATCCTGCCGTGTTCCAGTACCATAATCATATCGGAATTTCGTATCGTTGACAAGCGGTGTGCAATGACAAATGTGGTGCGGTCTTTCATCAGTGCGTCCATGCCTTCCTGAATCTGCCGTTCCGTAATCGTATCAACCGAGCTGGTCGCTTCATCCATCACCAGTACCGGTGCTTTGGAAAGTGCGGCTCTTGCAATATTTAAGAGCTGTCTCTGTCCCTGGCTTAAATTCGCGCCGTCCCCTTCTAATACTGTATCATATCCGTTTTGCAGACGTCGGATAAAGGCATCGGCATTGGCGGGTTTTGCCGCCGCAATCACTTCTTCATCAGCTGCATCCAGTCTTCCGTAGCGGATATTTTCCATGACAGTACCGGTAAATAAATGCGTATCCTGCAAAACAAGTGCGATATTTTCGCGCAGCGACTCCAGCCCGTTTTCCCGGATATCCACACCGTCTATCGTAATCTTTCCTTCCCAGATTTCATAAAAGCGGTTTAACAGATTGGTAATGGTCGTCTTGCCTGCGCCCGTTGAACCGACAAACGCAATTTTTTGTCCTTTTTTTGCATGCAGGCTGATGTCTTTTAAAACCGGCTGATTTTCAAGGTATCCAAACGTCACATGCTCCATGCTGATTTCGCCCTGCACATTTTCAAGCTTTTTACCGGAAATATCTTCGACTTCCAAATCCATAATGTCAAAGACACGTTCTGCACCCGCAAGTGCCGAAAATACGGTGTTCATCTGCATGGTGATTTCATTAACCGGGCGGGAGAACTGCCTTGCATAGGTCACAAAAATGCTCAGACCTCCCACATCAAAACCTTTAAATACACACAGGATTCCGCCAAGCATGGCTGTTAGCGCATAGTTTAACTGACCGAGATTTCCCACAACCGGACCCATAATACCGCCGAAAAACTGTGCTTTCTGCTGTTTGTCCCGCAAATCGTAGTTGTATTCCTTAAAAGCTTCAAGGGCTTTGTCTTCATGATTAAATACTTTCACTACGCGCTGGCCCGATACCGTTTCTTCAATGCACGCATTTAATCTGCCCAGAGCTTCCTGCTGTCCCACGTAATATTTTCTGCTCTTTTTAACCAGAAATTTTCCGGCGCTTAAAATGAGCGGCACAATAACCAGCGTAATCAGCGCCAGTAAAATGTTGGTATAAATCATCATGCAGAGCGTACCAATTACAGTAATGATTCCTGATATCAACTGTACAAGAGTGCTGTTTAACATTTCACCGATAACATCGACATCATTGGTATAGCGGCTCATTAAATCTCCTTTGGTATGGGTATCAAAAAACCGTAGCGGCAGCTTTTCCATATGCACAAATAAATCACTGCGCAGGCGCACCAGTGCTTTCTGAGAAAGTACCAGCATAATGCGGTTCTGTAAATACGCTGCCATCACGCCCAACAAATACACCGCCAGCATGACGATTAACGCCCCTGCCAGTTTCTTTAAATCGGCAGATGTTTTTGCCGGAATAATATAGTCATTAATAATCGGTCTTAACATATAGGAAGCGGCAAGCGTACTTACTGTGCCTGCCACAACACACAAAAGTGCTGCCGCCAGCATCCACACATCTTTTTTCATATAAGAAAAAAGCCGCATAACGGTATGCTTCATATTTTTCGGTCTGGCTGCTTTAGAGCCGATTCCGCGGCGGTTCGTACCGCGCATTGCACCTGTTACTCCTCCCATTGGCGGCATAGTTACTCCTCCCTTCCGTTCTGTACATCATAAATTTCACGGTAAACCGGACAGTCTGCAAGCAGCTGTTCATGTGTGCCAAAGCCTGCCGTCTTTCCGTTATCCAGTACCAGTATTTCATCCGCATCCATGACGGAACGGATCCGTTGTGCAATAATAATCTTTGTCATATCCTTGTATTCCGAATGCAGTGCTTCGCGGATCGCGCGTTCTGTCGCCGTATCCACCGCACTGGTGGAATCGTCTAAAATAAGGATTTTCGGACACTTTAATAAAGCTCTTGCAATGCACAGCCGCTGTTTCTGACCACCGGATACGTTATTTCCGCTCTGCTCTAAACGGGTCCGGTAACCGTCTTTAAAACTGTCGATAAACCCTGCTGCCTGTGCATTTTGCGCGGCCTTCCGGACAGCTTTTTCATCGGCATGTTCATCTCCCCATTTTAAATTTTCAGTGATGCTGCCGGAAAAAAGCGTATTGTTTTGCAGCACCATACCGATGCCTTCCCGCAAAGGCTTTAAACCGTAATCCCGCACATTGATTCCATCAACGAGCACCGTCCCCTCATCGGTGTCATACAGGCGGGGTATCATGGACACGAGCGTACTTTTTCCACTTCCGGTCGACCCGATAATGCCAAGGGTCTTTCCGGCTTCCAGTTTAAAACTGATATTCTCAATGACCCATTCGGGACTGTTTTTGTAATATCGGAAGGATACATTTTGAAATTCAACACTGCCCTCACAGACTGCTCTGTCCTTATGTTTCGCATTTTCATCCGTCAGGTCAATCTTTTCATCTAGAACTTCACCGACACGGCGGAAAGATGCTATGGCACGCGCCCAGTTTAAAAATGCAATCGAAAGCATAGTAAGACTGGACATAATCTGCACGATGTAATTGGTAAATGCCGTCAAATCGCCAACCTGCATATTTCCGGCAACAATCATATTACCACCCGACCAGACAACAACCACGGTTGTAATATTCAGTGCCAGTGTCATCAACGGTGTATACAAAAGCATAGTTTTCATTGCCGTCAGATTGGCTTCTTTTAATTGCTGATTTCTTTTTTCAAAACGCATTTCTTCATAGTCGCCCCGCACAAAGGACTTTATCAGCCGGATACCCACCAGTCCTTCCTGAATACAGGAATTGAGTGCATCCAGTTTTTCCTGCAAGGTTCTAAACTGCGGAAACGCACGCCGCATGATGACTACAATAAGGACTGCCAGCACCGGCAGGACGATAATGAATATCGCCGCCAGCTTCGGGCTGATGACAAATGCCATCACCATCGCTCCGATTAAAATGCCTGGCGAGCGCAGACACATTCTGAGTGTCATCATAATCATATTCTGAATCTGTGTGATGTCGTTGGTTAATCTTGTTATTAATGAACCGGTACTGAAATTGTCGATATTCTGAAAGGAAAACTGCTGGATTTTTTCAAATAAATCCATGCGCAGATCCGCGCCGAAATTCATCGCCGCTTTAGAAGCAAACCATGCGCCTAAAACACCGCCAACTGCCATTATTACTGCGATAAATCCCATAATGACGCCTATTTTTATAATATACGCGACATTTCTTTCTGCAATACCCTGATTGATTATCTTTGCAAGCATGTACGGCAGTAACACATCACCGACAACTTCCATCATCATAAAGCAGGGACCTAAAATATAGTATTGTATATAGGGTCTGATATATTTCCAATACCTTTTCACTTGCTGCACCTCATTTCTTTTATATTTATTGTGATTTTGCAATGAAAAGTTTTATAATTTTACTGCACCGGCAGGTCTGCGGGCTATGCTAAGGCCGTCCGGTGCTTTCATTGACAAGTTTATTTTATATGAATTATCGTTGACATTCAATTCATAATTGGGGTATATTTATTCCACCGTGGAATAAAAAGTCAATCATCTAATTACAGGCAATTTGAAAGTCTGCCACTCACCGCAGGGGTAATAAATAAGCAAGCTGCTCAACATAGGGGAATAAATAAGCAATCAGCTCAACGTGTTACTTGACTTCGCCGATTGCTTATTTATTCCCTGCGCTAGGGAGTGGTGGACGAAAGGCTGATGAATTGTCTGAAAGAGCGGGGACATTTTTTATTCCTTATAGAGAGGGTGTGACTGACGGAAGGCTTTGGGATTGCCTGCATGAGCGGGGACACTTTTTATTCCTTGTGTGGGCTGGTTTTTCCTTATATATAATACAATTGGAGGTTTTGTCTAATGAATTTGAATGTTCGGTATCTGGAGGAGTTTGTGACTTTGACGGAGAAGAAGAATTTTTTGGAGGCGGCGGAGTGTCTTTTTATTTCGCAGTCGTGTCTGTCAAAGCACATTAAGAAGCTGGAAACTGAAATTGGTGTGGAACTTTTTGAGCGTACAACGCGGACGGTTGTTCTTACGGAGTTTGGACAGATGCTGCTGCCGTATGCGCGAAAGATGGTCGGTCTGGAATATGAATTTGAAAAAAATGTGCGCCGCAAGATTCATCAGGACAGCGGCAATATTGTGCTCGGGTCGATTCCTTCAATGAAACAGCACGCGATTACAGCACTGATTGCAGGATTTTTAAATGAGAATCCCGATATGACATTGCAGACGATTGAGGGCGATTCTACATTTGTAAAAGAACTGCTCACGGACGGCAAATGCGATATTGCATTTTTAAGAAGTGAATCGTCTTCTGTGAAGGAATTTAACAGTATCCCTTATATGATTGATTACCTGACCGCCGTGCTTCCTGCTACGCACCCGCTCGCTAAGGCGGATAATCTGCCGTTTGAACAGCTGCGTGGAGAAACGTTTCTGTTATTTCCGGAACATTCTTTTATAAATGATTTGTGTATCCGTGAATGCCGCAATGCCGGATTTGAACCGCACATCGCCTATACCGGAAACCGCGGTGCAACGCTGATTGACCTTGTACGCAACGGCGCCGGGATTACGCTGATGATGCACCACTCTGCCCGGCAGGAAAACGATTCTTCACTTGCATTTATTCCGGTAACGCCCGGTATTTACAGCTATATCAGCTTAAATTATGCAAAAGAAAAACCGCTCTCCCCGCAGGCGGAAAGCTTTGTACGCTATGTCAAGGCGCATAAGCGGGATTTTTAAAGGCAAGCCTTTACTTTCTTAAAATATCCACCGTATGCGCCGCCGCCCCAATTAAGTCCTGCCGCTCACACGTTGATAAATGGTATTGGATAAATAACTCAAATTCTTCCTCAGTCAGACTGTTTAGCACCTGACGCATATAGTTGGCAGGGCCGTCCGGTGTGATAATTTTGATGCGCTCCAGTCCGGCTTCTTGATTTAATGCGTCAATCTGCTCAATCCGCACGTAGTCGTATAAGTCGCTCGGCGCAGACATACACTGAAATTCCTCTGAAATGCGTCCGTCCCTCACACACTCAGCAATATGCTTCTGCTTAAAACCGTATGTTAAAATGCTGTATTCGTTCATGACATATGCCACAAAGATTATGCCGCCTGGCTTTGTCACGCGCTTTGCTTCGCACAGCGCCCGGACTTTGTCTTCCTTAGTAAATAAATGATACATCGGTCCGAATAACAATGTCACATCAAACGTATCATTTTCAAATCGTCTGAGTTTTAACGCATTGCCCTGATAAGCTTTTACACTGCTGTTTTTGGCTTTTAACAGTCCCAAATTGTGCTTTACCAGTTCAACAGCGCTGACATCGTAACCTTCTTCTGCCAATGCCACCGAATACTTTCCGGTTCCTGCACCGATGTCTAAGATTTTCTTTGTCGTGTCCCCGCCCAGATATTCGTGAATATATTTCATGGACGTAATAAACTCGACTTTTCCATGACGGCTGTCTAACCGCTTTTCTTCGTTAAATTTATTGTAATACTGCTCTAATTCTGTCATCATAATTGCAGCTTCCTCTTTTCTTTTTTCACTATGCACTCTGGCTTTCGGGGCGGATTTCCAGCCTTACCGTATCCACGCGCTTTTCTTTCATGCTCTCTACAGTGAGGTGCATGTTCCGGTAATCTACGGTGTCACCCGCTTCCGGTATACGCTCTAAAAGCTCCATAATCCAGCCACTGACAGTCTGCACATCAAATTCCTGCTCATATCCGAGGGATTCAAACAGGCGCTCGACATTGGTTTTACCTGAAACACGGTACACATTTTCCGATAACGGCTCAACCTCCCGCACGACTTCATCGTGTTCGTCCCAGATTTCTCCGACCAGTTCTTCCAAAATATCTTCTAATGTAAGGATACCGACCGTACAGCCAAATTCATCCACTATCACCGCAATGTGCATATGTTTTACCTGTAATTCTTTTAACAGTTCACTGATGTTTTTATGCTTTGTCGTAAACAGCACCGGCTTTACGGCTTCACGGATTGTCATATCCGAATTATTGACGTAATTGTAAAAATCCTTGTGATATAAAATGCCGACAACATTATCCATGTCTTTTTCATATACCGGCAAGCGGGAATATCCTGTTTTTGCAAATACCTTTGCAATTTCCGGTTTGGATAATTCTACGGACACACCGATGACATCGACACGCGGGGTTAAAATATCTATCGCTTCCAGTTCATTAAACTCAATTGCACTGCGGATTAAGCTTCCTTCCTCTTTATCAATGCCGCCGTCCGCTTCAGCTTCCTGTACAATTGTAAGCAGTTCTTCTTCTGTAATCCCCTTATTATCCTGACTTTTAAAAATGCAGGACAACAGCTTTTTCCACTGGCGGAATAAGAAATTCGCCGGTGACAGTATGTAGATAAATGTTCTTAATAGCGGCGCTGACAACATTGCAACCGTTTCTGCTGATTCCTTTGCAATACTTTTCGGCGAAACTTCACCAAATACCAGAATCACCACGGTTGTAATCACGGTTGACAGGGTTGCCCCCACATCTTCACCAAATCCCTTGACACAAAGAATTGTAACAAGTGATGTACAGGTAATATTGACAATATTATTCCCTATCAGAATCGTTGAAAGCAGGCTGTCATAATTTTCTGAAAGCTTTAACACCAGCTTTGCCCGCTTACTCCCCTTTTCCGCCATATTTTTCATACGAATCCTGTTAAGCGAAGAAAACGCTGTTTCTGTCGCTGAAAAGTATGCTGACATCATAATGCAGCAAATAATAATTACCCACGATACAATATCTGTACCCATCTTTAAATAAAACTCCTTTCGCTTATCACGCCGGTATTTCCCTAAAACAGCACAAAAAGGCATAGCTGCAAGATTGTATCCGTGCAGCCATGCCTGTATTCATTCGTTCTGATTTAAATTTTTGATTGTTCTGTGGTTAGGTGCCGTATCACCGTCAGCATCGTCCGACATGATAATCCTCCTGAAAATATTATTAGTAACATTTACATTTTATCATAAACCAGCGCGCTGTGCAAGAGTTTTTTATCTTACTGCGGCAAATGCCTCTTCCAGATCATCAATGATATCATCGATATGCTCTGTACCGATTGAAAGACGGATTGTGTTTGGCTTAATGCCCTGATCAAGCAGTTCTTCTTCTGACAGCTGTGAATGTGTTGTAGAAGCCGGATGGATAACAAGGGATTTTACATCTGCTACATTAGCAAGCAGAGAGAATACCTGAAGGTTATCAATGAACTTCTTTGCTTCTTCAGCGCCGCCCTTAATTTCAAATGTGAAGATTGAACCGCCGCCGTTCGGGAAGTATTTTTCATATAAATCATGTGTCGGTGCATCCGGTAATGATGGGTGGTTGACCTTTTCTACCTGTGGGTGCTTTGATAAATAATCTACAACCTTTAACGCATTTTCCACATGACGTTCTACACGCAGTGAAAGTGTTTCAAGTCCCTGAAGAAAGATAAATGCGTGGATTGGCGAAAGGGTAGCACCTGTATCTCTGAGGAGAATTGCACGGATTTTTGTAACAAATGCTGCCGGACCTGCTGCCTTTGTGAAGCTGATGCCGTGGTAGCTTGGGTTTGGTTCAACCAGTGACGGGAATTTGCCGGATGCTTCCCAGTCAAACTTACCGCTGTCTACGATAACACCACCGATGGTTGTTCCGTGTCCTCCGATGAACTTTGTTGCTGAATGAACAACGATATCTGCGCCATATTCGATTGGACGGATAAGGTATGGTGTACCGAATGTATTATCAATTACAAGCGGAATCTTGTTTTCGTGTGCAATCTTTGCAATTTCTTCGATATCAACGACATTGGAATTTGGATTGCCGAGTGTTTCGATGAATACTGCCTTTGTGTTGTCCTGAATGGCATTTCTGATTTCATCTAAGTTGTTGGCATCTACGAATGTTGTTGTAATGCCGTATGCCGGTAATGTATGCTCTAACAGGTTGTATGTACCGCCGTAGATTGTCTTTGAAGCTACGATATGGTCGCCTGCCTGTGCAAGATTCTGGAATGTATAAGCGATTGCTGCCGCACCGGAAGCTACTGCAAGCGCTGCTACACCGCCTTCAAGTGCTGCAATTCTCTGTTCAAAAATGTCTTCTGTCGGATTGGTTAATCTTCCGTAAATGTTACCGGCATCTGTCAGTCCGAATCTTGCAGCTGCATGTTCGCTATTGTGGAACACATAAGAAGAGGTCTGGTAAATCGGCACAGCTCTTGAATCTGTAACCGGATCTGCGCTTTCCTGTCCTACGTGAAGCTGCTTTGTTTCAAATTTTAAATTTCTTTCTTTTAATGTACTCATATTGTCCTCCATTCTGCCGCCTGCTTACACGGCTTTCAAAATCATTTTTTATTTTTATGTTGTCTGTATGCCTTTCCTGTTTTGTTATTCATACTTAACAAGTAGGTCATGTATGTTTTCTATGTCTAAGATATTAGCACGGAAATCCGGCTTTGACAAATATACAAAAATAATAGTGCGTTATAGGTATTACCTATAACGCACGTTGTATCTGTAAATACTGTTCCAACTGCGCATCCGACAGTGTGGATAACTGATTGATTAATTCAATATGGTACGTTCCCATGCCGCGGCTTTTGTCTGCGAGCTCTCCGCAGATACCGAGCGTTCCTGCCGAAAGCAGACATGCTGTAAGCGGGTCTGTTACGGAAAGGTATGTTGCCGTAATGACATTGAGCATGCAGCCTGTTCCCGTGACTTTGGATAGCTCTGCCACGCCATTTTTTACAAACCACACCTGACTGCCGTCCGAGATGATATCGACCGCCCCGCTTGCCATGGCAACGGCATGTGCCTTTTTTGCATAGCTACAAACCAGTTGTCCGGTCTTTTGTAACTTCTGTGTATCCTTTCCGTTTACACTGTCTTTTTGACCGACATCAATTCCCTGTGCCGCGTTGTCCACTCCCGCAAGCGCTTTGATTTCAGACAAATTGCCTTTAATGACACACGGTGCGCACTCACGGATAAACCTTTGTGCCAGCTCCATGCGCAAGGCAGAGCATGCCGCGCCGACCACATCTATCACACAGGGTATCTGCGCATTTTTAGCCACTCCACCGGATATAAATATGGATTCTGCCCTTGCATCGGTAATGTTACCGAGGTTGACTGCCAATGCCTTTGCAAGTGCCGTGATTTCATGGACTTCCTTCGGGTGTTCTGCCATAATCGGCTTTGCCCCCAGCGCCAACACTACATTGGCACAGTCATTGATTGAAATAGGATTGGTAATGCAGTGTATGAGCGGTGCCTGACTGATGACCGCTTCTTTTGCTTTTTTCATCTTTTCAAGCATTTTTGTATTTCCTTCCTTTTTGTTTTACTGTTTAAGGCTGCTTTCTGCCTGTTTTACTTTGTCATAAACCTGTGTTCCCAATGCCTGCTGGAACTTTGTCAGCAGTTTCATGCGCTGTAACTGCTTTAAGAATAAAAAGGCGATACTGCCGCCGATTAATGTTCCCGCTATAAAGGACGGCACATAAAACAGCCATGTAAGCCCGGTTCTGCCCCATAACAGCGCCATTACCGGATATGATACAATTGCACCGATAATGCCTGTACCGATGACTTCACCTAAAAATGCAAAAATAATCTTTCCCTTCGACGCCCGGTATAAAATGCCTGACAGCGCCGCGCCGAATACCGCCCCCGTCAGTGCAAGCGGCGGAATGCCCATAAATGCCATGCGGATAAGTCCAATTGCCAATGCGCATAGAAACGCATACCACGGACCTAATAAGACTGCACAGGTGACATTGATAAAATGTGCCATCGGACACATTCCCTCAATCCGCAGTAACGGTGAAATCACCACTCCGACTGCCACCATCATTGCCCAGAATATCATTTTTGTTAATTTCGTGTTTTGTACCATTTTCTGCTCCATTTCTGTAAACCTTCTTCAATTTCTTTTGCGGCTAAAACCTTTACTTTCTATTATAGCATACTTTTGGGCCCTGCCTTGCTTTTTTTCGGGCTTTATGCTAAAATAACCACACTAAAACAACGTGTGGATTTTTATAGTTTATCTTTTTTCGCCACACAATTATCCTTGTACGGGGTAATTGTGTGGCGTTTTTTTGCCGCACGGCTGCTTTGTGTTACAGACGGCGCAGCGCAGTTTATTACAGGTTTGAGTAAAATAATTAAACCTTTTTAAGAATCGTCTGCAGAATGGAGTATTTTATGAATCAGTCTTTTATGAAAGAAAAACCGGTATTTCCACTGCTGACAAGCATGGCACTTCCTATGGTAATTTCCATGCTTGTAAATTCCTTATACAACATTATTGACAGCTTTTTCGTGGCGCAAATCAGTGAGCAGGCAATGACGGCACTGTCGCTGGTGTATCCGGTTCAGAATTTAATCAATGCTATTGCAATCGGTTTCGGAGTCGGCATGAATGCCCTGATTGCACTATGCCTTGGAGCAGGCGATGTCAAAAATGCCGACCGCGCCGCAACACACGGTATGCTGTTTTCGGTTGTGCATGGCATTATAATTACCGTTGTAAGCATCGGTATCATGCCTTTTTTCTTATCCCTTTTTACAAAGGATACCGAAGTTTTACAGCTTGGCACACGGTATGCTTCAATTGCATTTTCATTTCCCCTGATTATTATGCTCGGACTTGCATTTGAAAAGATTTTTCAGGCAGTCGGCAACATGAAAATCACTATGGCGGCTCTGCTATGCGGCTGTATTACCAATATTATATTAGACCCTCTGCTGATTTTCGGCATCGGTTTTCTGCCGCGGCTTGGCATTGCCGGTGCAGCACTTGCAACCGGTATCGGTCAGATTGTAACATTAAGTATTTACCTTGTCGTATATTTTTCACGTCCGCTTCCGGTGCATATCCGCCGCTGTTATTTAAAACCGCACGGTGCAACCGACAAAAAGCTATATGCAATCGGCGTGCCTGCCATTTTAAATCTGGCTCTGCCGTCCCTGCTGGTTTCTTTCTTAAATGCACTGCTGGCGGGATTTTCACAGAGTTATGTCGTTGTTTTAGGAATTTACTATAAATTACAAACCTTTTTATATCTGCCTGCCAACGGCATTATTCAGGGTATGCGCCCGATTATCGGCTACAATTACGGTGCGCGTGAAATGAAGCGCGTAAAAAAGATTTATGATACCACGCTTGCCATGACTGCCGCCATGATGCTTGCAGGCACTTTGGGCTGTCTGTTTGCCGCAAAGCCGCTGATTGCGCTTTTTACCGCAAATCCCGAAACGATTGCGCTCGGCACACGCGCCCTGCACATTATCTGTCTGGGCTTTATCGTATCCGCGGTTTCTGTTACGGCTTCCGGCGCTTTGGAGGGACTTGGTAAAGGATTTTCTTCTTTTATCATTTCGCTTCTGCGCTATGTAGCGGTGATTATTCCTGCCGCCTTTATTTTGTGTCACACCGCCGGACCTGCTTTTGTATGGCACGCCTTCTGGATTACGGAAACACTGACTGCCGTTGTTGCCGCATTTGTCTATAGACAGGCTTCTAAATAAGTAAAAGCCGCATCTGTGTCCGGACTTTTAAAGTTCACTCATGGATGCGGCTTCTTTTTATTCTTGTGCCTGATAGGTATTTAATTTTTCTGAAACGGAAAGAACGCCGGTTAAAAGCTGCTGCGCATTTTCCGCATTTTCAAGATTCTGATTGCTCAGATTTTCTGCCTGTGTGGATGCGGCAGTCACTTCTTCTGCCGTTGCCGAAATCTGCATAATATTTTCTACAATCCGGTCATTCGCCTGCTTTAAGCTGTTTAACATGCTGTCCATATGCTCGATATTTTCAATCATCTTAGACATATTGCCGCTCATTCCGCTAAAGCTCTCCGATGCATTCTGAATCATATCATTCTGCACCTGTGCGGCTTCTACCGACTGCGTTACGGCATCGGATGCCGCATTTGTTCCGTCAGAAAGTTCTTCAAGAATCTTTGCAATATTTTCTGTTTCTTTTCTGCTTTCTTCTGCAAGATTACGAATCTGGTCCGCTACAACTGCAAACCCTTTTCCGGCTTCGCCCGCTCTTGCACTTTCAATGGATGCATTTAACGCCAGCAGATTGGTCTGTGATGAAATCGAAAAGATTGTATCGACAATGCCTTTTACGGCTTCTGTACGCTCTTTTAACGTATTCATCAGCGTTGCTACATCTTCATTTGTCGCAGCAATGACTTCTGCCTGTGTCTTTAAATGATTCATCGCATTGATACTGCTTTCATTGAGTGTACCGGATTCTTGTGCCACCTGTACCATTTCTTCTGCATACTGCAGTGTTGTTCCGATCGATTCCTGAATATTCCGGCTCATCTCGGTCTGTGTCTGGATATTTTCTGCGGTATTCTGGTTACTTCCCGCAATATCCTGCATGGTCTGTCCAACCACCTTTGTCGAAGCATTTAAATCATTGACAATATTCATGGCATTCTGTGTGCCTTCCGAGACCTCATGTGCCACCTCTAAAATGTCACGGACCATCACCTTCTGCTTTTCATGCTGTTCCTTTAAACTACCCTCTGTATCCCTTTTAAACTGCTCGGCAACACTCGTGGTTGCATAAATTAACACAATGAGCAGTCCGATTGCAAATGTCGCACAAATATGGTCAATTGCCACTTCTTTCGGATATGCGTGCTGTACGCCGATTCTGATAATATTGACAAATACATTTAATGCAAAATAAATACCGCCCGTAACGGCAACATTTTTCTTGTCGTACAGCAGTACATAGCCGCAAACCGGAATTGCCGCAATAAATCTTACATAATAACTGTCGTAAGCGTATGCCATTAAAAATGCAATGACTACAAAACATATAAACGCTATTTGTCTTGACCGGGTCTGTGATTTGCCCTTTCTTGTTGAAAGGAAATTAATCGCCATCGCTATCAGTGTCAGAACGCTGAGCAGCCCTGTATAGCCAAGTGTCCGTACACCTCTGAAATACGATACCCAGTTCACACTTAAAATTACAATATAAAATACGGTATAGCCTGTTGCTAAAAATGAATTGACCCTCTTTAGCTGTTCTTTTTCATCGGCGAACCGATACTTCTTTTTTTCTTCCATGTTCATCCTCCATATTGCAGGTTTAAACGCTCCTGTTCTGTTCCTGCATGATTACGTGTATTATATCTACAACTTTCTGATATTCTTTGGTAACTTCCTGATATAACGGAGAAATATCAACTGATGGTTCACCGTAACGCACTGCTTCACACAAATTTTGTGCTGCTTTCTGCAATGCCGTCAAACCCAGATTCAGCGCCATACCTTTTAAATCATGGACACACTTAAAGATTTCCTGATTATTTTTTGCATTTACGGATTCGGATAACTTCTGATAGGTAGTATCGCTTAAAAACAGCTCAAGAAATTTTACAATTCTCTCATCTGTCTTTAAACGCTTCAACACATTCTCATAATTGCCCTGTATCTGCTGATAACACTCCTGTACTGTCATTGTGCTGCTCCCCTTTATCACATTTTTCACCTGTTTTAGTATACAAATTTTTCCGGTCGTTTGCAACTGCTATCTTGTGTTTTTCCTTTTATTTTACATGGATTTTACTGTTCATTTATTCTATTTTAATCTCTATTCTGCCGGCTGCTGCTTATATATCTCCAGCGCTTGTCTGCTCTTACGCCGCGCCAAGCATGCGGATTGCAAGCACGGACAGCACAGGAATCGATACTGCCGATAATACGGTTGTCACAACAAAGATTTCAGAAGCGTATTTTGCGTCTTTTCCGTAACGCTCCGCAAACATAATCGCCGATGCGCCCGCCGGGCATGCCATGCCGATAAATACGGTAAATGCAATATGAAATTCCAGATGTAACAGCCACAATGCCGCAAGTCCCACGAGCGGATATAAAATGAGCTTGACGGCGCAGAGCAGATACAGCCGCTTATTCTGCAGGCTTTTTAAAAGATTTCCCTGTGCCAGATTGGCTCCTGCGATAATCATGGCAAGCGGTGTATTCATATTCCCAATCATCTGTATGGGATTTGCAAGCACCTCCGGCAGGCGCAGCTGTGTGACAAAGCAGACAACGCCTGCAAATATCGCAATAATGGTCGGTGTCAGCAGATTTTTACACATTTCCTTAAAACTGCCCGCACTGCCCATAACCAGTACACCGTGTGTCCACAGCAGTAAATTAAAGACGGTCAGATATGCTGTCATGTAAAAAATGCCTTCCGAACCGATAATACCGTTAATTAACGGCAGTCCGATAAAGCCGCTGTTGGAATAGATGACGGCTATTTTTTCTACGGGTGTACGCTCTCCTTTTTTGCGGAATAACAGCTCTGATAATACGATTGTGACCGCAAATGTGACTGCGGATGCCGCCAGTGTCCAAAGCAGTCCGTAAAACAGCCGCATTTCAAATTCCATTTGGTAGGACTGGAATATGAGCAGCGGCGATATAAACATTAATAACAGGTTGGATAACTTCGGAACGGTTTTATCGTCTATCAGTCCTGCTTTGTAGACGATTACCCCGCCAAGAAGTATCAGAAACATTTCTATGATTTTTCAGTGCTTTTGCTGATAATACACTTCTATTCTTATCCTGTGCTGAAGCTGAAAAGAATCTCCATACTACGTCTATTTTATAAATGTTTTCCTATATGTTTAATAATCGTTTTCCCATCATATATTCCTGATTTTCCAGGAAAAAAATAAATCCTGTCCTGTTTTGTTTTATCAATATTATATTTTTCAAATTTTGTATGTAATTCACACTTGATAATTTCTTTTTGTTGACTAATTGTATTATAACATGACAATTTTAAATTTTCTACGCTTTGTCTCCCCGCCTGCGGTGAACATTCTATCCCCGTATAAGAAGAGAATTCTCGCGCAATTCTCTCATTATTCATATTTTGAGTCAATAATGTCTTAAAGTTATCATGATAATTATTGATTGCAGTTAAATGCATAACTATTTCTGCTCTCAAATCATCAAAGTTCCTCTGTAGTGTATTAATAGTCGTTGCTATATCATCTACAAAAAATAAATTAGGAAAACATTCCACCATATCCGTACAGAATTCTGCTTTCTTTTCCATAGCAAGATATCTTCTAAGGCCATTATAATATTCATCCAATGACGCTATATAGAAAGCATTTTCTTCATTGAAACATAATACAAATTTTTTATTATTTTTTATCTTTCCAATATTATTAATATAATCTTCATATTCTCTTTCAGCTATTTTATCTGCTCTTTCAATTTTTATCAATATTTCTCTCTTTATATCGTGCATGTCAATTTGTTCTTTTGAACTCAACCAGTTCCATAATTCTTCATTATAATACAATTCTGTTGATATTTTATTTGATATATCATTATTCTCGATATAGCATAACAATTCTAAGAAAAGGTCTAAACTCTCATAGCTCTCTTCCTCAAACTGTTTGCTAATACAATTAGCCCATAACGTTTCCTTTTCTATCATTTTCTCCTAAGTTCCCTCAATGTCCTTAAATCTTCTTCCTCTTGATCCATAAATCCTTCAGGCCAGACTTCTAAATCCATTCTCTCATTTAATGTAATATGATCAACCACATGACGTGCAATTCCATCATAATCCTTTATTGAAAAATAATTAATACTAATTTCTTCAGGATTCATATGTTTTTGCAATGCAGCTATTCTGATACCATTAATAACATGTTCACTATGTGTTTCTATAAAAATCTGCACCCCTGCCATAGCCATCATAGCCAAAAAATATCCAATATGAGACTGTCCTTTTGGATGTAAATGTGCTTCAGGATTTTCCACCAAAAAAACAGTATCCTCTTTTGCTATTAATCCCGTCAAAATAATTGGTAAAACATATGAAATTCCAAATCCAAAATTGTATGGAGATAAAAATCCAGTATCCAAAACTGTTTGTTGTAACATCATTTTACTAACCCTCAAATCTGTTACATCATCTGTGGTAATTTCAATTCCAGGTATAATATAATCCATCCAATATTCAACTTGTTTTCCAACTGTATTTACCTTCTTATCTTCAGATAATTTAAAACATTTATTTTCAACAACTTTGTTATTGTTAACCAATTTTAATAAATGCATTGTGTTTTCTCCATATACACCACAATTATTTATTGCTTTAGAATCGATAAGTTGATAATTTCTTGGTCCAATTCTCTCTGCATTTAAATAATAAAATTCATCAGCAAACAACCCCCTATTTCCAAATATTTTTTCAATATCATAATTATTTTTCACTTTCATTTCCATTGGACTGTCCAATATTGGGTATAATTGAAATTCATACCCATCTATTCCAAAAGTAATTTCATCTTTGTTAGCAGATTGAATATGCTGAGAATCACCTAATTGTAGTCCATATATATCATTAAGCCTTATAATATATTCATCAACATTTGTATTTTTGTATATTTTTGACTGTTCATATATCTGTCTTAATAGTATGCAGCTTTGAATTGCAGATGATTTACCAACCGAATTACTGCCAAGGCATATATTTATTTCCCCTAGTTTAATAGTTGTTTTATTTGAAAAGCATTTAAAATTTTCTATACTTAATTCTGTATGCATTGTTTTATTCTCCTATAATTTTTGAAACAGTATCATATACTATTTTAACATTTCTTGCATCATTTGTTGCCATTGATAAAGCATTTCTAAATTTAATATTATTCATAATAGCATCATTTAATTTTGTATTAATTAATACTACATCTTTTTGCCTTATTTTTTCTCTTGAAAACTTGCTTAAAATTCTTGAAATTCCCAAAAACAACGCTTTATTAATGTAATTTGCTTTTCTAAAAGCATTATCTCCAAATAGATAAAAAGCATTATCCATAGCAATAAAGAAAACATTCCTAATTTCTTTAATTAACTCCATGTTAGAATTATTCAATAGTTCTACTGTTTCATCAAGAAGAGAATCCATACCTCCTTTATATTCAATTGTGTTTGAATTACCACTATCAATCAAATAAAATGCTATAAATCTTAAAATCAATTCCTCATCAGCCATACGTGTCGGCCTAATACTACCTCTTGTTGCTTGAATAAAATTATCTGATTTTGACAACTCATGTAATAATTCCCTTGTTTTAGGATTTGCTAAACAATTACGAATCTCTTGATTTGTAAGTGCCTTTCCCCCCGTGTTAATTCTTTTAAATATATCATATTTTACTTTTCCAGGAGTCTGCGGATCAATAACATTAACATATATTTGAGTCTGTTGAATTCTTCGTCTGTACATACTGTCTAAATTATCAGATTCTGCATTTTCTTTTTGATACCATCTATCATTACATTCTTTTAAATATTCCAAATTTTTTAATTTAAATTTGTTATTCATAAATAAGTTAATCACTGTTAATCGTTGTACACCATCTACAACTTGAAACAGCCCTTGCTCATCCTGTGAAAAATAAAATACAGGAATAGGAATCCTAAGAAGCAACGACTCAATCAATCTCGATTTTCTAGTAATATCAGTCCATACAAATCCTCTTTGAAAATCAGGCGACAAATCAATGTCTCCATCATTTATCATTTGATTAACTTGTTCTATAGAAAAAGTTTTTGTATCAACTCTGATTAATTTAGGATCATATGGATTTATTGCATTATTATTCTCCTCCCCTTCTTCCGAATCATCAAACCCATCTTCCGCATTAATCAGACTAGCCATTTTATGCTCAAACAAACAATCCAAAAATTTTTGTTTTATTACCTCATTTGATTCAGAAATATTTTCACTTTTTCTTATATTGAGTATATTTTTCATTTCATTATCTGTAACAATTTCTAATTCAACTTGCGAATTATAATATAACCAAATCCAATTATCATTTTCTTTCCTTTTTGTCAATTCAGCTTCAATAGTGATATTATTTTTTAATATGTTTATTCTCATATCATCAATCTCTTTCCAAATTTCCTGCATAATTCTTCTCCTTTGAACTTACCAATATTTTATCCAATTCTTTAAGCATAAATAATTTCATAAGTTTACAATTAATTTTTTATCAATTTCACCATCCATAATATCATTCCATACAACTCTTACTTTAAGACAAACTTAGTAACTTATTCACTTTTTAAGGAATACTTTGCTCATAATTTTATCAATATTTTTTTATATGAACTATATTACATATTCTTTATAATCTAGTCTATCTCTTACTATCATTTTTAATCATAAAATCCTTAATATTGCTTTAAAAAATATACTCTATATCATATCTCCTGTCCATTATACATACCAATTTCTCTCATAATACTATTCTCATACCACTCTTTAGGTGACCCTTCCGTTTTATAAGCTGCATCTAGCATTTTATATATCTGTGGATACTTAACATCAAATCTGAGTAATGTTTTAAGTTCGGTAGTCTGTATAGGGAGAATTTTCATTCCTGTAATATACTTTGTTCCTGCATTATTATAATACTCCATAAACCTTCTAGCTCGGAAATCTGATATTACATTATTGTTTAAAAATGTTGTGACAAATACACAATATGCTTCGTCTTCAGGGTGTGCCAGACAATAATCTCCTAAATGTCTGGATACTGGCTCCATTTCCATTCTCCGCTGATTTTGACCATCCGCAAGAGTTGCTTCTATTAACAATGTATGCTTAGGATATTCATATGTCATTTCATACTTCCATACTATATCAGCTTCTCCGCCTCCAGCATGGGTCTTCGGTAATAAATCAGCTTCTAATGATAAATTCATATATTCAAGAACATCACCTTTTCGTTCGCTGATTATATACCATGCTATACCAAGCACATATTCAAATATTGTAGGAATATCCGCATTGTCTGTAACTATGCTTCTTATTTCATCGTCATTTCTGCTTTCAAAATCATCAAGCAGTCTAATAATAGTATTTTTATCAAACTTGTCATCTATAAGCTTATTAAATCTTGTGTAACGCTCATCTTTTATAACCTTCTGAGCCATCTCTTTATTGGCTACGCTAGTACCTAGAGCACTTCCCAATTTTTGGTATAAAATATTTATATCTATATCAAAGAATGAACCTATATCTTTAAGCATTGAATTTTGGGGTAATAACTCTGTCTGTTCAAAAGCTATATTTAACAAATTTCCCGCTATAATCTCAATATAGCATTGTGGAAGTACATCCAGTTTTACTTTATTATCCTCAAACAAAACGATATCTGTTATTTTGAAATATCTTCTATTCAAATCAAAGTAATCTGATAATGTTGCTCTAGCCTTAAAAATATGTACCACCTTAAAAAATTCTTCATTAAACTGTTCTTCTGTTGTTGCCTGTAATATTGGAACAGTATTAAGTACAGATAGTCCCTTTCTTGAGATCACACTTCGTGCGCTACTGCTAAAAAAATATTTTCTCCAAGCTCCGCCGACCTTACCATTTGTTAATTTCTTTGTCGCCTCATAAAATTCCAATGCAAGATTATCTTTTGAAAATACAATCTTTTTCAATAAGGAATATAAGGTATAATACGGCTTGTCATATTTTGCACTTTTTCTATTGATTCCAATGTTACATATCAATTCTTCTGAGATAGGCTCTGTTTTCAACAAATTCAACGCCTGTTTATAATTATCTTTTTCCATCAAAACGGATAAGATAATATCATTAAAATCCTTCTCGCCAGTCTCACGATAGTTCTTTATACTTTTAACTATATTTTTTGTAGTATGCTCATCCACACATAATGGTAATAGATATGTAAACTCATCATTTGTGAGATGACCTAACTCATTTACAGCATACAGAAATACGACAAATGGTCTTACAATTTTTCCCTCTACAACATTTGCTGTTTTTAACATCTGTTTGAAATATAAAAAGCTATCTTTCGAAATTTCCAAAAAATTATCTGCTGAAAAATTAGCTGAATCAGCAATTCTTAATAATTCTAATCCCGCTTCTGTTATATTACGCTCATCATCTAAAAGTCCTATATCTCTTAATCCCGACGTTTTTTCTCTTGCATCTTTATCTGGAAGAGCAGCATCTCCTTTTACAAAGTTGTTTTCTTTCAAAAAATTGTAATATTCTGCTTGAAACTTTTTATTATTTCCCCACTTCTTGTTCTTATTTTCTTCTATCTCTCTGAACTGCCTCAGTAAATGCAATTGCTTTTCTATACTCAGATTAAAATTGTCAGTACGATAGCTTGTTGTACCAATAGCCCAGCAATAACTTTTAAACCCAATCTTTTTTGCCATAAAATATCTCCTCTAATCAATAGTTTACTACTAACACTTCCTTAGTTATTCCGTCCTTTTTTGTATGATAATTTGAATTGGTATAATCATAATTCAATGGAATAACTTTAAATTTCTTATTTTGATTAATCCACTCCGAAAGTATTAAATTTTTCTTGCCTTTGCTTTCCAATACATTAGATAAGGCAAATCTAATCCCTCTTTTGTCAAGTTCTTCAAGATAATTCAGCAAATCTTTTTCATCATTTTCCGTCCATCCGGCTTGTTCATTATAAGTTGCACATGTTATCAAATAAGGTGGATCAGCATAGAAAAAACTTTTATCTGTATATCCTTCCATACTTACATTCCTAAAGTCATCTGTTGTGAACCTATAATCTCCACTCTTAACTCTATCAATAAATGCTTCCAGTTTTCTCTGCATCTTAGAGTTAAAATCCCTTTTGCCAACAGGTAAATTAAATTCTCCTTTCCTGTTGAATCGTAATTGATTATTAAATGAATATACAATTAATAAATATAACATCAAATAATACTCATTATCTTTGCTGGCTTTTTTATTAAAATCATCTCTAAGTTTATTGTAACCGGCTTTATTATATTCACCTAATCCCTTTGAGCTTTCACAATTATAAAAATCATATCCATTCTTACTTACTAATGATAATCCGTATTTATCTATACTTTTATATATCCAATCAAATATCTCTTCTTTTGTTAATCGTCTAAATGTATCTAATAACCCCATAAGATATTCATTACTATCATTAAACAAAACTTTGTTACAATCTACATTTATTCCAACATTACAACCACCACAAAACAAATCTACAACCTGATCTGCATCTTTCGGAAACAGTGGAAGAATTTGCGAAAGCAATTTATACTTTCCACCTGTATAATTCAATGCGGATGGAATAACTTCTTTTCTTTCATTATTACATATGCACAAAAATAATCTTTCCTGATTTGCCTGTATATCTGACTTTCCAGTAGAAAATGCTTTGTAATCTTCTGAGAAAACTTTTACTTTTCCCTTTTTACTTAAAATTCTCATAATATCATCATCACTTATTTTAGCATTAGATCTGTCATTTCCTTTATTTGCCATATTATTATATGAAAGTAAAATATACTTTGCATGAATTGAATCAATAAGATTTTCAAATGCTACTGTCGCCTTTTGGGTACAATAATCGCTTTTCAAAGCTGCTCTATCCATTTTTCTAGCAACGCCGAATACTTCTGGCTTTTTCCATCTGGCTACATTTTCTAATAAATGATACGCATCACAATACTGTCTTGAATTATATGGTGGATCAATATAGATTAAATCAGCTTCTATTTCTGGTGCCAATTCGTTTGTATCCATATTATAACAAACATTATTCTCATTAACGTCAGGTTCTGGTTGTGGGACATACATTTCCAAATGTTTTTCAAATTCCACTCCCTGCCTGTAGGCATCATAATGTCCACATGTATTAGCAATCTTATCCATTGCATATAACAATGATGTTATTAGTAAAGCTCTCTCCCTTGCGTTAATAAATCCTGAATTAAATTTATCCTCTATATCCTGCCTAATAAATCCTATTTTTCTGCAATCATCCAAAGAAAAATAAGTATCAGAAAAATTATCACTCATATAATTATCTTCAACAACTTTCAAATTGTTATATTGTGTAATAATTTTTATAATTTTCTCTTCTGAATAATGTTCACTACTAAACCAGGCAACATGACATATGTAATTACTATACATAATATCGTTGGTAATAATCTTCTTATCAATAAAAGCAGAAGCAACAGCACCTGTTCCTGCAAAAATATCTGCTACTGTATTTATATTTTTGCATTCATTTTCAACCACTCTTGTAATAAATGGAAGTAACTTATATTTATTCCCCAAATATCTACGATTGTTTATCTTAGTTGTTTTATATTCTTTTGGCGTCTCTTTAGAATCAACAGAACTACCCACTTTGTTTTTCTTTATATATTCACTAAGCTTTTTGTATGCTTCTTCATTCCATATAACTCTGCCATTATCATTTATCTCAACTTCAACTACGCCATTATCTTTAAGATAATATAAATATGATCTAGAAATGTCTAATTTTTTTGCTAATTGTGTTGCTGAATAACTCATAATTTCATCTCCATTTTATGCAACATATTTTATCCCTTATTGGACACTTTTTCATTAATTATATCATTATTTCTCTATTTTTCAATATATATATTAGAGAATAGTCTAAAAAATGGATGCTAATTTTACATAGATTAAATGTAAAATTAGCATCCACTTATACACCAAATAAACACCAAATGCTTGGAATTGGGTAAAAAGAAACCCCTGCAAACCAGTGTTTACAAGGGTTTCCGATGTTCTGCTTATTATCTCTTTGAGAACTGTGGTGCACGACGAGCTGCCTTTAAACCATACTTCTTTCTTTCCTTCATACGAGGATCTCTTGTTAAGAAGCCAGCCTTCTTTAATAATGGACGGTATTCTTCTGAATCAACTTCAAGAAGAGCTCTTGAGATACCGTGTCTGATAGCACCAGCCTGACCTGTGTATCCGCCACCGTGTACATTTACAAGAACATCAAACTTTTCAGTTGTTTCTGTTAATGCTAAAGGCTGCTTTACAACAACCTTAAGTGTTTCAAGACCGAAATACTCATCAAGTGATCTCTTATTGATTGTAATGTTACCGTTACCCGGTACTAAATATACTCTAGCAATACTGCTTTTTCTTCTACCTGTTCCGTAGAACTTTCCGTTTGCCTTCTTAGCCACTGTCATTTCCTCCTTATTTGTCCTTTAATTAAAACTTTAAAACTTCCGGCTTCTGAGCTGCCTGATCATGATCAGGTCCTGCATATACATGAAGCTTTGTATACATCTGTCTGCCTAAAGGTCCCTTTGGAAGCATTCCCTTAACAGCGAGTTCGATAACTCTCTCAGGCTTCTTTTCCATCATTTCCTTTAATGTTGTTTCCTTCATACCACCAACATAGTCTGAATGATGATAGTAAATCTTCTGATCTAACTTCTTACCTGTAACCTTAACCTTATCAGCGTTGATTACGATAACGTTGTCACCACAGTCGATGAACGGTGTGTAAGTAGGCTTGTTCTTTCCTCTTAAAACACTAGCAACCTGTGATGCTAAACGACCTAATGTATAATCTGCAGCATCAACTACATACCATTTTCTTTCAACTGTTGATGCACTAGCCATATAACTTTTCATTGGTTTTCCTCCTGAAATGATTGCTTTTATTGCATTCTATTAATTCTAATATGATTGATATTAAATGCTTCTCCGGGGCTTTGGTTAAGCACTTAACTCATAGTTTAAGGACACGCACTTATGCCATGTCACATTTAACAATTATATAACACACGTCCGAGTGTGTCAATCTATTTTTCGTATGAAAACGAAATTTTTCCGGACTTATCCACAAAATCTTATGAAATTGAAGGATTATCCACAGCTCTATACTCCGCATCATCGCCGTCCACATACTCAATGTTCATCAGTGTCAGTCCCTGCGGCGGGGCAGTCTGTCCCGCCGCGGTACGGTCTTTGGCTTCAAGCATCTGCGCCACATCGTCTGCGCTTAACTGTCCCTTACCGACCTGAACCAATGTTCCTGCAATAATCCGCACCATGTTGTATAAAAATCCGTTTCCGGTAATCCGTATCGTAAATATTTTTGCACCATAGGCGTCCTGCTCTGAAATTTCAAGTCCATAGACATGCCGCACGGTCGTTTCCGTCTGTGTCCTCACACAGCAGAAGCTTTTAAAATCGTGTTCCCCGACAAGCAGTGCCGCCGCTTCCCGCATACGGACAGTGTCCAGTTTTCCCGGTACGTGCCATGCGTAATTGCGCTGCTGCGGAATCGGAAACGGGGTATTTAAAATTTTGTATTCATACGTCTTTTTGGTATTGCAGTGGCGCGGGTGAAAGTCACCTTTTACTTCACGGGATTCCAAAATGCTGATTTCTTCCGGCAGATACCGGTTTAACGCATAGCAGAAGCGTGAACCGGGAATTGTCGATTCCGTATCAAAGACAGCCACATTGCCAAGTCCGTGCACGCCTGCATCGGTTCTGCTTGCTCCCGTGACATGCAGTTTTTCGCCGGTCAGCGCATAAATCGCCGTATCCAGTTCTTTTTCGATTGTGGGCGCATTGGGCTGAATCTGCCAGCCGCTGTAATGCGTTCCGTCATATGCAACGGTCAGTTTAATTCTTTTCATACCTCTCTCCATTTAGATGACTCTGCCGCCCAGTGCCGTATTAATGCCAATCATCACTATCAGATACCCAGCCAGCACAAGATATGCGATTTTATCATTTTTGCCGTAGCGCAGTGGTTTCATTTTGGTTCGTCCCTCCGAACCGTGGTAACAGCGGGCTTCCATCGCCATTGCCAGTTCATTTGCACGGCGGAATGCCGAAATAAACAATGGAACCAGAATCGGAATCATTGCCTTTGCGCGCTTCATCAGATTGCCGCTTTCAAAATCGGCGCCGCGCGCCATTTGTGCTTTCATGATTTTATCAGTTTCTTCAATCAGAATCGGAATAAAGCGCAGGGCAATCGACATCATCATGGCGATTTCGTGAACCGGTACATGAAATACTTTTAAAAATCCAAGTCCTTTTTCCAGTCCGTCCGTCAAATGAGTCGGTGTCGTAGTCAGGGTCATCAGCGATGAACCCATAATCAGGAATATCAAGCGCACCATCATAAATGCTGCCAGATAGATACCTTCTTTAGTAACCGTCAGTTTCCAGATGTGAAAGACCGGCGTTCCTTCCGTTAAAAACAGATTGAAAATGACACTGAACAGAATCAGTATTACAACCGCCTTTAAGCCTTTTACAATAAATTTAACAGGCACTTTTGACAATTTAATGACTGCCGCCAGAAATACGGTAACACCCAGATACAGCCACACGCTTTTTCCCAAAAAAAGCGTGATAATAAAAATCAGCGTTCCCATGAGTTTTACACGCGGATCTAACCGGTGAATCACCGAATCTGTCTGATAATATTGTCCAATGGTAATATCTCTTAACATAAATTTGTGTTCCTATGCCTTTCCATGAATCCCTTGTAAATTCTTCAAAATGCTCTGTCTGGCTTCCTCTACGGTAATGGCATTGACATCAACGGCAAAGCCTGCATTTTTTAAATCATTCATAATATAAGTTACCTGTGGTGCCGCAAGACCGATCTGCTCTAATTCCCTGTATCCTGCAAAAATATGCTTCGGTGTGTCATCATACATCAAAACACCGTCATTCATTACCATAATGCGGTTCACATATTTTGCCACGTCTTCCATGCTGTGGGATACTAAAATCACCGTAATGCCGGTTTTTTCTTTTAAATCTTTAATGCTGTCTAAAATTTCATCTCTGCCCTTCGGGTCCAGACCTGCTGTCGGTTCGTCCAGTATCAGCACATCCGGGCGCATCGCAAGCACACCGGCAATCGCAACACGTCTTTTCTGTCCACCCGATAAATCAAACGGCGACTGGTAATACAGATTTTCATCCAGCCCGACAAGACGCAGCGCTTCAAATGCACGCAGTTCCACTTCCATTTTCGGCAGTCCCAGATTCTTTGGTCCGAAGCAGACGTCTTTAAAAATGTCTGTTTCAAACAGCTGATGTTCCGGGTACTGGAATACCAGTCCGACTTTACTGCGCAGCATTTTCATATCAAAATCTTTATCATAAATATCCATGCCATTAAAATAAATCGTACCGCTGGTTGCTTTCACCAGTCCGTTCAAATGTTGGATAAAGGTTGATTTTCCCGACCCGGTATGACCAATCAGTCCGATAAAGTCCCCGTCGTTAATGACACATTTTACATTTTTTAATGCCTGTTTTTCAAATCCTGTACCGATTTCATAGGTATAACTGATGTTATCAACAATAATGGACATTTCTTCCTCATTTCCACTGTATTTATACAGCAATGTTCTTTACACATTTTATTTCAACTTCATAAGTTCGTCAATCAATTCCTGATTGGTCAGGATTCCGCTGCGTATCGGAACGCCGCTTCTGCTTAATTCATAAGCCAGCTCTGTCACCTGCGGAACATCAAGCCGTAGCTGCTTTAATTCTTCTACCCTTGAAAAAATCTGGCGCGGTGTGCCTTCCATCACAACTTTTCCTTCATCCATCACAAAAACACGGTCGGCATCAATGACTTCTTCCATATAATGTGTAATCAGAATAACCGTTACGCCCTCTTTCCGGTTTAATTCATGCAGTACCCGCATGACATCTGCCCTGCCGTGTGGGTCTAACATTGCGGTCGGCTCGTCCAATATGATACATTTCGGCTTCATTGCCACAATTCCCGCAATTGCTACACGCTGTTTCTGTCCGCCGGATAATTTATTCGGCGACGCTTTCCGGTACTGATACATACCGACTGCCTTTAAGCTTGCCGCAACACGTTCCCAGATTTCTTCTGTCGGTACACCGATATTTTCCGGTCCGAAACCCACTTCTTCTTCAACCAGCGTACAGATAATCTGATTGTCCGGATTCTGAAAAACCATGCCGGCACGCTGACGGACATCCATGACGTTGTCTTCATCGGAAGTATCCAGTCCGTCTACTAAAATCGTCCCTTCTGTCGGAAAAAGAAGGGCATTGATATGTTTTGCAAATGTGGACTTTCCGGAGCCGTTGTGACCTAAAATGGCAATAAATTCTCCCGGCTGGATATCCATGTTAACGTGGTCCACGGCAGTTGTAATACCTTCCACATTACCTTCTTCATCACGTCTGATATATTCAAATGTAAGGTCTTTTGCTTTTACGATTCCCATAATTCTCCTTGTTTTTGCGGAGCAAAAATCCGAGCTTCTCAAGCGAGGAGAGAATTTTTTCTCCTTATATTTCTGCAATATGTACAAAAAGGAAGCTATGCATCCGAAAACACATAGCTTCCCAATCATCTACAATAAAATTATACTAACTCAAGAAGTACTTCCATTGCAGCATCGCCTTTTCTTAAACCAATCTTAACGATTCTTGTATAACCACCCTGACGGTCAGCATACTTTGGAGCGATTTCATCAAATAATTTATTTGTAAGGTCAACTGTCTTTGTATTCTTCTTTCTTCCAGCAGCAGCTGTCGGAACTTCTGTTACCTTGTAGAGAACCTTATCCATCTGCTTTCTAGCATGAAGTCTTGAAGGTAAATCCTTCTTGATTTCCTTTTCTACAGTATCATAAACAGTAACTTTCTTACCGTCTACAACTTCCTTCACTCTCTTGCCTTCAGAATCCTTCTTCGGAACCTTTGCAGAAACTGTAACTGTTTCGTAGTTATCCTTTTCCTTTACAGCAAGTGTGATAAGCTTTTCAGCCATCTTACGAACTTCCTTCGCTCTTGCTTCTGTTGTAACGATCTTACCGTTTTCGATTAATGCTGTAACCTGACTTCTTAATAAAGCCTTTCTCTGGCTTGAATTTCTACCAAGCTTTCTATACTTTGCCATTTTAAACCTCCATTTGTAACCCATATACATGCGCGTATGGACTTACTGCATATGCGTTTTCTCTACAAATATTCTACTATGAACGCGGATCTGCCGCATTACATACAACTACTTTACCGAACGTGTCTTTCACGCTCTGAATGGTCTGCCCTGTGGCAGTCTGCATTAGTCTTCGTTTGGACTAAGCTGTAAATTTAACTCTTTTAACTTTAAAAGTACTTCGTCTAATGACTTCTTACCAAGGTTTCTAACCTTCATCATGTCATCAGGTGTCTTATTGCAAAGCTGCTCAACCGTATTGATGCCGGCTCTCTTTAAGCAGTTGAAAGAACGAACTGATAATTCAAGGTCTTCGATACTCATAGACAGTACCTTGCTTGATTCATCTTCCTGCTGTTCTACCATAACTTCTGCCTTTGCAGCATTTTCTGAAAGATTAATAAACACCTTTAAATGCTCACTGAGAACCTTTGCGGCAAGGCTTAATGCCTCATCCGGTGCAATTGTTCCATTTGTGAAAATATCAAGTGTTAATTTATCAAAATCCGTATCCTGTCCAACACGTGTATTCTGTACAGACATATTTACACGTTCAACCGGTGTATAGATAGAGTCTACTGCGATAACACCGACAGGCTGGTCTTCTTTCTTATTCTTTTCTGAACTTACATAGCCTCTGCCGTTTGTAATTGTAAGTTCCATTGATAACTTGCAATCAGCACCGTTTAAGTGTGCAATTACAAGATCAGGATTAATAATTTCAATATCAGGGTCAACCTGAATATCAGATGCCTTAACGACACCTTCGCCTACGAAATCAATATGTGCTTCCTTCGGTTCTACTGAACTGCTGTTATTCTTAATTGCTAACTGCTTGATGTTCATGATGATTTCTGTCACATCTTCCTTTACTCCTGGAATTGAACTGAACTCATGAAGGACGCCTTCAATCTTGACACTGCTTACAGCAGTACCAACTAATGAGGAAAGCATAATTCTTCTAAGGGAATTACCAAGTGTTAAACCGTAACCTCTCTCAAGTGGTTCTACTACAAATCTACCGTACTTGCCATCTTCAGACACATCTGTCATCTCAATCTTTGGCATTTTGAAATTAAAATCTGCGTCAACCATGTATAGCCCCTCCTTTTGGGTTTTAAAAGTTTTATTCTTGCAATTGTCATTTTAGGATATTATCAGTATACTCCTAAACTTGCTGTATCAGCCACCGGAAAGTGATACCGAATCCTCTTTCCGACGACTGATAGCAACAATCTAAATTACTTAGAATATAACTCGACGATAAGCATTTCGTCTACAGGAACATCAATAGCTTCTCTTGTAGGTAACTGTACAACAGTTCCCTTCAGAGCATCTCTGTCAGCTTCGAGCCATTCTGGAACGAGTCTGCCGTTTGTAGCTTCAAGAATTTCCTTATATCTTGTTAAAGACTTAGACTTTTCTCTGATTTCGATTACATCGCCAGCCTTTACTAAGTATGAAGGAATGTTAACGCTCTTACCGTTTACAAGTACATGCTTGTGATCTACGATCTGTCTTGCTTCTCTTCTTGTTCTTGCGAAACCTAATCTGAAGATAATGCTGTCAAGTCTTGATTCGAGCATAACCATAAGGTTTTCACCAGTCATACCCTTCATCTTTTCAGCCTTCTTATAGTAGTTTCTGAAAGGCTTTTCTAATACACCGTAGATGAACTTAGCTTTCTGCTTTTCGCGAAGCTGCATACCATACTCGCTAATCTTTCTTCCGGCATTCTTAGCCTTTCTTCTTGATTTCTTATCTATTCCTAAATATACAGGATCTAAGTCAAGAGAACGACATCTCTTGAGCACAGGTGTTCTATTCACTGCCATCTTAACATTTACCTCCTAATTAAACTCTTCTACGCTTTGGTGGACGACAACCATTATGTGGAACAGGAGTAACGTCCTTGATACTTGTAACTTCAAGACCGCAAGCAGAAAGTGCACGAATAGCAGCTTCTCTACCTGAACCAGGTCCCTTAACCATAACGTCTACAGACTTTAATCCGTGAACTAATGCAGCCTTTGTTGCTGTTTCAGCAGCCATCTGTGCAGCGTAAGGAGTAGATTTCTTAGAACCTCTGAATCCAAGTCCGCCGGCACTTGCCCATGATAAAGCATTACCTTCTGCATCTGTTAATGTAACAATTGTATTATTAAAAGAAGACTGAATATGAGCCTGTCCTCTTTCAACGTTCTTCTTAACACGCTTCTTTGTCACTTTTTTTGTAACCTTTTGAGCCATTTCTAACCTAACCTCCTATTAAAAGTCTTCCTTATTACTTCTTCTTGTTTGCAACTGTCTTCTTCGGACCCTTGCATGTTCTTGCATTAGTCTTAGTCTTCTGACCTCTGCATGGAAGTCCTTTTCTATGACGGATTCCTCTATAGCAACCGATTTCTTTTAATCTCTTAATATTCATGGCAACTTCACGTCTTAAGTCACCTTCTACTAAATGTTCAGGATCTGCATCAATCACCTTAGCGATTCTTGCAACTTCCTCATCTGTTAAATCCTTAACGCGAGTATCAGGATTTACCTGAGCTGCCTCAAGAATCTTTGTTGCTCTAACTCGGCCGATACCATATACATAAGTAAGACCGATTTCAATACGTTTTTCTCTTGGTAAGTCTACACCTGAAATACGAGCCATGTGTTCTTTAACCTCCGTTAATCAAAAAATGAATAGTTATTTTCTTAATTCTTTGTAATCCAGACCCCATACGCAGCTCGTCATTGCTGACGCCTGAAATGTGTGCGCAGTTTTCATGAAATTACTTATATAAAAGCTATAAACCTTACAACATAGCCGAGCGGTTCATAGCTGCAGCCGCATTATTACGAATAAATATACCGATACCTGTGTGTATACCTATTCTAAAATGCACAAACAAGCCGGGTAATTAACCCTGTCTCTGCTTATGCTTTGGGTTTTCACAGATAATTCTGATGCTACCCTTTCTTTTAATGACTTTGCACTTTTCACAAATTGGTTTTACTGATGATCTAACCTTCACTGCAAAAGCCTCCTTTCAGACAAGTTCGTTATATATTGTAACACAAGTATTTTAAAAATAGCAAGAAAATTTTAGCATAATTTTATATAAATTATGCCGATATTTCCATGCATTTTTTATATAGTTTTACCAACCGTTTCTATTTATCTCTCCAGATAATTCTGCCCTTACTTAAATCGTATGGTGAAAGTTCAATTGTTACCTTGTCACCCGGTAAGATTCGTATAAAGTTCATTCTTAACTTTCCGCTGATGTGTGCAAGCACCTGATGTCCGTTTTCTAATTCTACCTGAAACATCGCGTTTGGAAGTTTTTCAACAACGGTTCCTTCGATTTCAATTACATCTGCCTTTGACATTTGTCATTCCTCCTTATTGCTGGAAATATAAAGTTTAATTGCTTTTTTTATATCTTCATTTTGAATGCTGATATGATTGTTATGCTTTGACTCTAAATTGCTGTCCTTTTTTTTGATAACCTGAATATGCTTTATTTTCTTTTTCTTCGGGCTGTCTATAAGCTTATTCTTACCGTCCGTCAAATATGCATACTCAGAATCCATCTTTTTTATGATATATACAGTTTCTTTGTCATGTCCTGCAAGAGATTTTGCAAAACACCATTGTAATTCTTCATTCATAGAAAATCTCCTGTATTCAAGATTTTATGATATCAGGGTCAAAAGGTCTAAACCCACATGAGCTTGCTCATAGGTGGGTGAATGACCTTGTGACCCGCCCCAATATGAGCATAAAAGTGGGATGATAGTCCCACGATATGCGAATATTGGGTAGGATTGTGGGAGTGCGCAGCACGGAACAATCCGTAGATATCATAGTTGGGGGCTTTTGACCCCAACATCGATTTTATTCTTCTACCAGAGATAATATCTCCGGTCCGTTCTTTGTAACAAGCACTGTATTTTCATAATGGGCCGCTAAAGAATGATCGGCAGTCACTACTGTCCAGTCATCGTCAAGCCATTTCACTGCATATCCGCCTGCCGCAACCATCGGCTCTATGGCAAGTGTCATACCTTCGTAAAGCTTAATACCTCTGCGCTCCTGTGTGAAATTCGGTATCTGCGGGTCTTCGTGGAGTTCTGTTCCGATTCCGTGTCCCACCAGATCACGGATCACGCCGTACCCGTAGCTTTCATTGTATGCAGCAATTGCATTTGAAATTTCATGTAAATGACAGCCTTCTTTTGCAAACTGAATGCCTGTAAAAAAACTCTGTTTTGTAACTTCAATCAGCTGCTGTGCCTCTTTGCTAATCTCTCCGACGCCGACTGTTCTTGCGGCATCTGAGTGATACCCTTTATAAATAACACCTGCATCCATGCTGACGATATCTCCCTCGTGAAGAATCCGCTTCTTGGATGGAATTCCATGAACCACTTCTTCATTCACGGATACGCAGATGGATGCCGGAAACCCGCCGTAGCCTAAAAATGACGGTATGCAGCCGTAGCTGCGGATCATTTCCTCGCCAAGCTGGTCAATCCGGTGTGTTGTCATTCCGGGTTTAATTTCTTTGGAAAGTTCATTTAAAACCGTTCCGAGAATCTTTCCTGCTTCCCGCATTAATTCGATTTCCCTGTTGGACTTTACTGAAACTGACATTGCTTCACTACTTTCCTAATATCGTTACGATATCATTAAATACATCTTCCATATCCTTTGTTCCGTCTACTTCTGCTAAAACGTTCTTCTTTGCATAGTAGTCGATCAACGGCTGTGTCTGTTCATGATATACAGAAAGTCTGTTCTTTACGGTTTCCGGCTTATCATCATCTCTTAAAATCAGCTTTTCGCCGCAGGCATCGCAGATACCTTCTACCTTTGTCGGATTGTACTTGATGTGGTAAGTTGCTCCGCAGCCTACACATGCACGTCTGCCTGACATTCTGTTGATGATGTTTTCGTCCGGAACTTCAACATTAATTGCGAAATCCACTTTTTCACCATTTGCGGCAAGGGCTTTGTCGAGTGCTTCTGCCTGTGGAATTGTACGTGGGAATCCATCTAATACATAACCGTTTGCACAGTCTGCTTCTTTGAATCTGTCCATAATTAAATCAACAACCAGTTCGTCCGGTACCAGCTCACCCTTATCCATATAAGTCTTTGCCTTCTGTCCGAGTTCTGTGTTGTTCTTAATATTTGCTCTGAAAATATCTCCTGTAGAAATATGCGGAATTGTATATTTCTCAGCAATCTTCTTAGCCTGTGTACCTTTACCGGCACCAGGAGCACCTAACATAATGATTTTCATTTTTTTCATACCCTTCCTTATATAGACAAACGACTCGCCCAGCGAATACACCAGGCAAGTCATATCGTTTTAATTATTCGCTTAAAAATCCTTTGTAATAACGATTACACATCTGTGCTTCAATCTGCTTTAAAGTTTCAAGAACAACACCAACAATAATGATGATAGATGTTCCGCCAAACGATACGCTGGCATTAAAGAAACCGGAACACAAAATTGGAATTAATGCAATAATCATCAGACCGATTGCACCAATAAATACAATGTAATTTAAAATGTTATTCAAATATTCGCTGGTTGATTTACCCGGTGTAATACCAGGAATCACACCACCGGCTTTTTTCATGTTGTCAGCAACTTCCACCGGATTGAATGTAATAGATGTATAAAAATATGCAAATACAACAATTAATACAACATATAACAGTAATCCTAATGAATATTTCGGTGCTGCAACTCTGCACCAGTAAGATGAGCTTAAGTACTTCGCCCACTCATGTGTTGTGCTTGAGAAAAGCTGCGCTATAATAACAGGGAACTGCATCAGGGATGATGCAAAAATAATCGGCATAACGCCTGCTGTATTCACTTTCAGCGGAATATGGGTAGACTGTCCGCCCATTGATCTTCTGCCTGTAATCTTCTGTGAATACTGTACAGGGATTCGTCTTTCGCCGTCCTGTAAAAAGCAAACTAAAACTACTACAGCAAGTAAAATTGCCAAGATAATTGCAGCGGCAAGAACACCTCTTGCAATTGTCTTAGATGCTACAAATGTATTGTAAAGTGTTGCAAAGTCACTTGGCATACCTGAAATGATATTAATCAAAAGTACGATTGAAATACCATTACCAACACCATTTTCAGTAATGCTTTCACCAATCCACATCAGTAAAGCAGAACCAGCCGTAAGTACTGCGATAACTACAATAATAGATGTCACATAATGCAATGTACTCATGTCTTTATAGTCTTTGATGAGTCCCTGTCTGCCGAATCCGATAGCCATGGCAATACTTTCAACTAAAGCAAGACCGAGTGTGACATATCTTGTAATGGAAGCAATTTTCTTCCTGCCGTCCTCTCCCTCTTTCTGCATTTCTTCCAGCTTTGGAATCGCAATTGTAAGAAGCTGCATAATAATGGAAGAAGTAATGTATGGTGTTATGCTCAATGCGAACAGGGACATTTTTTCAAATGAACCACCTGTAAACGCATTAAGATAACTCATGTCGCCGCTAGTAATATCGCTCAAAAGCGTACTAAAATATTCCGTATCAACACCAGGAATAGGAAGCAAGCTTCCTATTCTTACTACAACAAGCATCATTAATGTATAAAGCAATTTTTTTCGAATGTCTTTATTCTTGAATGCGTTGACCAGTGTTTTTAACATTAGATCACCTCGCAGGTTCCGCCGAGCGCCTCAATCTTTTCCTTTGCTGAAGCACTGAAAGCGTTAGCCTTTACGTTGAGCTTCTTTGTGAGTTCGCCGTTACCAAGAATCTTTACGCCATCCTTAGGATTCTTAACGATTCCTGATTCGATTAATGTATCAACTGTTACGTCAGCACCATTATCAAACTTTTCTAATGCACTGATGTTGATTGCTACGATTTCCAGACGGTTTCTGTTCTTGAAACCTCTCTTAGGAATTCTTCTGTATAATGGCATCTGGCCACCTTCGAAGCCTAATCTTGGAGCTCCTGAACGAGCCTTCTGGCCCTTATGTCCCTTACCGGCTGTCTTACCGTTTCCTGAACCGTGTCCACGACCTCTTCTGAAATTATCGCTCTTTACTGAACCTTCTGCAGGTCTTAAATTAGATAAATCCATCATTGCACCTCCTTATTCAAATTTTATTAGATTTCTTCTACCTTTAACATATAACCAATCTGCTGAATCTGTCCTCTTGTTGAAGCGTTGTCTGGAAGTTCAACTGTCTTATGCATCTTGTTGAGTCCCATAGCTTCAACGGTTCTTCTATGCTTCGGAATCGCACTGATTGGTGACTTTACTAAAGTTATTCTTAACTTCTTATCAGCCATTTTCAACCTCCGTCTGCCGCGTCAAACCCGCAGCGCTATCAATCAATTAACCTAAAATTTCTTCTACAGATTTACCACGAAGTCTTGCTACTTCTTCCGGTGTCTTCATTGCCTGAAGGCCGGCGATTGTTGCAAGAACAACGTTCTGCTTATTGTTAGAGCCGAGTGACTTTGTACGGATATTCTTGATACCTACAAGTTCAAGAACTGAACGAGCAGGACCACCAGCGATAATACCAGTACCTTCTGGAGCTCTCTTTAATAATACAGTAGCGCCTCCGAATTTACCGATGAAATCATGTGGAACTGAACCGTTCTCATCGATTGGAACCTCTACTAAATGCTTAATGGCATCTTCTTTTCCCTTGCGGATAGCTTCAGGAATTTCAGCTGCCTTACCAACACCTGCGCCAACGTGTCCGTTGCCATCTCCGACAACTACGAGTGCTGCAAAACGGAAGTTACGACCACCCTTTACAACCTTTGTTACACGCTTGATTGATACTACATTATCATTTAATTCTAACTGACTAGCATCAATTATTGTACGTTTCATACTGTATCTCCCTTCTGCCTAGAATTCAAGGCCAGCTTCTCTAGCTGCCTCTGCCAATGCTTTTACTTTTCCTTCATATACAAAACCGCCTCTATCATAGACAACAGTTGTGATACCTTTTTCTAACGCTCTCTTAGCAACAACTGTACCAACTACTGCAGCTGCATCAACGTTATTTGTCTTTTCACATTCAGCCTTAACTTCCTTATCAAGTGTAGATGCTGAAACAAGTGTCTTTCCAACTGTATCGTCAATAATCTGAGCGTACATATGATTATTGCTTCTAAACACAGCTAAACGTGGTCTTGCTGCAGTACCACTGAAACGATTACGTAATCTTCTATGTTTATTTTCACGAACTACTGCTCTTGACTTCTTACTAACCATTTTTGTTCACTCCTTTAATTATTTCTTACCAGTCTTACCGACTTTACGTCTGATAACTTCATCAGCATACTTAATACCCTTGCCCTTGTAAGGTTCCGGAGCTCTCTTTGCTCTGATTTCAGCAGCATACTGGCCAACTTTTTCTTTATCAATACCCTTAACAACGATGATGTTCTGACCATCGAGAACTGTTTCAAGTCCTTCCGGATCTTCCATTTCAACCGGATGAGAGTAACCTAAAGATAATACTAACTTCTTACCCTGCTTCTGAGCTCTGTAACCTACACCGTTAACTTCGAGCTTCTTTTCGTAACCTTCTGTTACACCGATTACCATGTTGTTAATTAATGTTCTTGTTAATCCATGTAATGACTTCATTTTCTTTAAGTCATTCGGTCTTGAAACAACGATTTCAGAACCTTCCATTTTAATGTCCATCTCTGAAGGTAAAACTCTTTCAAGAGTTCCCTTAGGACCTTTTACAGTCACTTTATTATTTTCTGCAATCTCAACAGTAACACCTGCCGGGATAGCGATAGGCATTTTTCCTATACGTGACATGCCGTGCACCTCCTAAATTTTATGAATAAACTACCAAACGAAAGCGAGTACTTCGCCACCAACATTAAGCTTTCTGGCTTCCTTGTCAGTAACTACACCCTGGTTTGTTGAAATAATAGCAATACCGAGTCCACCGAGAACCTTTGGCAGTTCGTCCTTGCTTGCATAAACACGAAGACCTGGCTTAGAAATTCTCTTCAGTCCGGAAATAATCTTTTCGTTCTTATCCTTACCATACTTTAATGTGATATGGATATCCTTGAAGTTACCGTTATCAACGAGTTCGTAAGCCTTGATATAACCTTCGTCTAAGAGAATCTTAGCGATGGAAAGCTTCATCTTTGATGATGGTACATCAACTGTATCATGCTTTGCTGTGTTAGCATTACGGATTCTTGTAAGCATATCTGCGATTGGATCTGTCATTTTTTTATATCCTCCTTAAAATTCACCGGTTTCCTGCTTTGCAGGACTACGTTAAATGGTTTGCATTAAAGGAACACGGCATACGCCGTATCTCTCTTTAATGCTGTACGATTTTCATCTTACCAAGATGCTTTCTTCACACCTGGAATCTGACCTTTGTATGCTAATTCACGGAAGCAAATTCTGCAGATTCCGTATTTTCTTAAATAAGCATGTGGACGTCCACAGATTCTACAACGAGAATACTCTCTTGTAGAGAACTTAGGTGCTCTCTGCTGCTTAATCTTCATTGAAGTCTTAGCCATTGAATTTCCCTCCTATTATTATTTCTTGAATGGCATGTTGAACATTCTCAACAATTCACGAGCTTCTTCATCAGTCTTAGCGGTTGTTGTAATGATTACATCCATACCTCTGACCTTGTCAATCTTATCATATTCGATTTCCGGGAAGATAATCTGCTCTTTGATACCTAATGCATAGTTTCCTCTGCCGTCGAATGAATCAGCGCTTACGCCTCTGAAGTCACGTACACGAGGTAATGCAAGGTTTACAAGTCTGTCTAAGAATTCATACATCTTCTCACCACGAAGTGTAACCTTACAACCGATTGCCTGACCTTCTCTTAACTTGAAGTTAGCAATTGAATTCTTTGCTCTTGTAAGAACTGCTTTCTGACCTGAAATTGTTTCCATTTCCTTAACTGCAGCATCGAGAAGCTTTGAATTTTCCTTTGCTTCACCAACGCCCATGTTGATTACAATCTTGTCGATCTTCGGAACCATCATCGGATTCTTGTAACCGAACTTTTCTGTCATCTTCTTTGTAATTTCGTTATCGTATAACTCTCTAAGTCTACTCAAAATTTATTGCCTCCTTCCTGTATTAATCAATAACTTCGCCAGTTGCCTTTGCAACACGAACTTTCTTTCCGTCCTTAAATTCGTAGCCAATCTTTGTTGTCTTGCCTTTTACGACATACATGATATTAGAAATATCGATTGGCGCTTCCTGGTGGAGAATTCCACCCTGCTGATTAGCTGCGCTTGGCTTCGCATGCTTTGTTACCATGTTTACGCCCTCAACTAATGCTGTATGGTTCTTTGCATTGACAGACATTACTTTGCCTTCTTTGCCTTTGTCTTTTCCTGCGATAACCTTAACAGTATCGCCCTTCTTAATTCTTACAGCTGACATTGTGGCACCTCCTATAATACTTCCGGAGCCAGAGATACAATCTTCATGAAGTGTGCATCTCTTAACTCTCTTGCTACTGGTCCAAAGATACGAGTTCCTCTAGGAGTCTTGTCATCTTTAATAATTACTGCAGCATTTTCATCAAATCTAATATATGAACCGTCTTTACGGCGTGCGCCCTTTACAGTACGTACGACTACGGCCTTAACAACATCGCCCTTTTTAACAACGCCGCCTGGTGTTGCTTCTTTAACAGTAGCGACAATAACATCACCGATATTTGCATATCTTCTTGTTGAGCCACCCATAACTCTGATGCAAAGAATTTCTTTAGCACCTGTGTTATCAGCAACCTTAAGTCTGGTTTCCTGTTGTACCATAATACTACCCCTTTCAGTAATATCAATTTTAATTCTAACTTATTAAAATTATTTAGCTCTGCTGATAATTTCAACTAATCTCCATCTCTTATCCTTAGATAAAGGTCTGGTTTCCATTACCTTAACAACATCACCGATTAAACATTCATTGTTTTCATCGTGAGCTTTTAACTTGTATGTTCTCTTAACGATTTTATTGTAAAGTGGATGCTTTACGTTGTCTTCTACTGCAACAACGATTGTCTTATCCATCTTGTTGCTTACAACTCTGCCTGTTCGAGTCTTTCTTAAATTTCTCTCTTCCACAGCCAATTCTCCTTTCTTAGGAATAAATTATGCATTCTTCTGAGCAATTACAGTCTGGATTCTAGCAATATTCTTTCTTACTTCTTTGATTCTGCTTGTATTTTCCAACTGATTTGTTGCGTTCTGAAATCTTAAATTGAAAAGTTCCTTTTTAGCAGCTACTAATTCTTCGTTTAATTCTGCAGCTGATTTTGCCTTTAAATCTTCTACATATTTATTAATTTTCACTGTTATCACCGCCTTCTAAGTCTGCACGTGAAACCACCTTACACTTGCAAGGGAGTTTGTGTGTTGCAAGACGTAACGCTTCTCTTGCAGTTTCTTCAGGGACACCTGAAATTTCAAACATTACACGTCCAGGTTTAACTACTGCTACCCAGCACTCCAAGTTACCTTTACCTTTACCCATTCGAACACCGATAGGCTTACCTGTTACCGGCTTATCTGGGAAAATTTTAATAAATACTTTACCGCCACGCTTGATATAACGTGTCATAGCAATACGGGCTGCTTCTATCTGATTTGACTTAATCCAGCATGGTTCTGTTGCAACGATACCATATTCACCATTTGTAATCTTGTTGCCTCTTGTAGCCTTACCAGCCATTGAACCACGGAACTGTCTACGATGTTTCACTCTCTTAGGTAGTAACATTACTTATCGCTCCCTTCCTTGTTTGTCTTTGTTGGAAGTACCTCACCTTCATAGATCCATACCTTAACACCAACTTTACCATAAGTTGTGTTAGCTTCTGCAAAACCATAATCGATATCTGCACGGAGTGTCTGAAGAGGAATTGTACCTTCGCTATAGAACTCTGTACGAGCCATATCAGCACCGCCGAGACGACCTGAACAAGATGTCTTAATACCCTTAGCACCCTGCTTCATTGTTCTGCCCATGCAGGACTTCATAGCTCTTCTGAAAGAGATACGGTTTTCCAGCTGCTGTGCAATATTTTCTGCAACAAGCTGTGCGTCTTTATCCGGTCTTTTTACTTCCTTGATGTCGATGCTTAATCTCTTAGCAGATGTAAGCTTTTCAACCTGCTTCTTAAGTGCTTCGATTTCAGCACCACCCTTACCGATAACAACACCCGGTTTAGCTGTGTGGATGATAATCTTAACTCTGTCTGAAGCTCTCTCTATTTCAATTTTTGAAATTCCTGCTGCATATAACTTGTTCTTGAGGAATTTTCTGATGTTATAATCTTCTACAAGGTTATCTGCGAAGTTGTCTTCTGCATACCATTTTGAGTCCCAGTCTTTGATAACGCCGACTCTCAAACCATGAGGATTAACTTTCTGTCCCATGTAAATCTCCTTTCTGTTTTACCCGAGGGTGTATGTTATGCGGCAAAGCACATAACACACATTGATACCTCGAATTATCTCTCATTCAGAATTACTGTGATATGGCTCATTCTCTTTTCGATTCTGTAAGCTCTACCCTGTGCTCTTGGGTGGATTCTCTTCATTGTAGGTCCTTTGTTTGCATAGCACTCTTCAATGTATAACTTACTTGGGTCCATACCATTATTGTTTTCAGCATTTGCTGCTGCTGATTTGATTAACTTCTCTAATAATGATGAAGCATATCTTGGATTGTACATTACGATAGCGAGTGCTTCTTCAACGCTCTTTCCTCTGATCGCATCTAATACAAAACACGCTTTCTGAACTGATACTCTAGCGTAAGATAACTTTGCGCTTGGTCTTGTATCCTTAACAGCATTTCTCTCTCTCTTTATCTGGGATCTATGTCCTTTTGCCATGGATTAAAACCTCCTTTCAAATATTGAATTATCTACTCTTCTTCTCGTCTTTGCCATGTCCTCTGTATGTTCTTGTTGCAACGAACTCACCGAGCTTATGGCCTACCATGTCCTCTGTAACATATACAGGCACATGCTTTCTTCCGTCATGAACTGCGATTGTATGTCCAACAAATGATGGGAAAATTGTTGAACGGCGTGACCATGTCTTAATAACCTGCTTATCGTTAGAAGCGTTCATCGCATCTACCTTTTTAAGTAAGCTTTCATCAGCGAATGGTCCTTTTTTAAGTGAACGAGCCATAGGTTCAAACCTCCTTAATAATCTTGTTAAAATTCAATTACTTAATTGCCTTACCGTCTCTTCTTCTTATGATAAGCTTGTTAGACTGTTTCTTCTTCTTACGAGTCTTAAGTCCCATAGCAGGCTTACCCCAAGGAGTCATCGGGCTTGGACGACCAACCGGTGCACGACCTTCACCACCACCGTGTGGATGGTCATTCGGGTTCATGACAGAACCACGAACTGTAGGTCTGATACCCATATGTCTCTTACGTCCGGCTTTACCAAGATTGATGAGGTTGTGGTCACCGTTACCTACAACACCGATTGTTGCGCGGCATACGATAGGAACCATTCTCATTTCGCCAGAAGGAAGTCTTAATGTTGCATACTTTCCTTCCTTAGCCATTAACTGAGCTGAGTTTCCGGCAGAACGAACCATCTGTCCGCCCTTACCAGGGTATAATTCAATATTGTGAACCTGAGTACCAACAGGAATAGCTGAAAGCGGTAAGCAGTTACCAACTCTGATTTCAGCTTCAGCACCGTTCATAACTGTCATGCCGTCTGTTAATCCCTGTGGTGCAAGGATATATGCTTTTTCACCATCTGCGTAGCAGATTAATGCGATATTTGCTGTTCTGTTCGGATCGTATTCGATACCGATAACCTTTGCAGGAACGCCTTCCTTATTTCTCTTGAAGTCGATAAGTCTGTACTTCTGTCTATTTCCACCACCGTGGTGTCTTACTGTGATCTTACCCTGATTGTTACGACCAGCAGTCTTCTTCTTAGAAGCAAGTAATGACTTCTCAGGAGTTGACTTTGTAATTTCAGAGAAATCTGAGCCAGTCATATTTCTTCTGGAAGGTGTATATGGGTTATATGATTTAATTCCCATTATATTCTCTCCTTTCGAGTGTGTAATATTGTTTTCTACACGTTTAACGCTGCTTTATTTTAGAGACCTTCAAAAATCTCAATATCTTTGCTGTCTTCTGTTAACCATACAATGGCCTTCTTAGTCTTCGCAGTAGTACCTACTGTTCTGCCTCTTCTCTTTTTCTTGCCAATGCTGTTCATTGTGTTAACTCTAGCAACCTTTGTTCCTTCAAACATCTTTTCAACAGCCTCTTTAACCATAGACTTGTTAGCTTCCGGATGTACAAGGAATGTATATTTCTTTTCAGCCATATCTGCCATTGACTTTTCTGTAATAACCGGCTTGAGGATTACATCAAAATACTGTACGTTTGCCATTATGCATATACCTCCTCGAGTTTTTCTACAGCAGCCTTTGTTACAACTAATGTTTCATACTTCAATACATCGTATGTGTTGATTTCGTTTGTAGCTGTAACCTTTACTGTCGGAATGTTTCTTCCTGAAAGAACAACATTCTTATTTTCACCTTCAAGAACAACTAAAGCCTTAGATGCCTTTAAGTTATTCATAACTTCAACAAATTTCTTTGTCTTGATTTCATCAAGCTTGAACTCATCCAAAACGATGATCTGGCTTTCAGCAACCTTTGATGATAATGCTGAGCAGAGAGCTGCTCTCTTTTCCTTCTTATTCATCTTGAATGAATAATCTCTTGGCTTTGGTGCGAATACGACGCCGCCGCCTGTCCACTGTGGAGATCTTGTAGAACCCTGTCTTGCATGACCAGTTCCCTTCTGTCTCCAAGGTTTTCTTCCGCCACCAGAAACTTCTGAACGTGTCTTTGCGCTCTGTGTTCCCTGACGATTATTTGCAAGCTGGTTAACTACTGCCATGTGTACAAGATGTTCATTTACTTCAACACCAAATACTGCATCGTTTAATTCGATTGAGCCAACTTCCTTGCCTTCAATATTGTAAACAGATACGTTTGCCATCTGTGTGGTCCTCCTTCCTTAGCAAAAACTACTTTGCAGCCTTTACTGTTTCTTTCAGTGTTACTAATGATTTCTTAGGTCCAGGTACTGCACCCTTAACTAAGATTACGTTGTTTTCAACATCAACTCTTACTACTTCAAGATTCTGGATTGTGATTCTCTTAGAACCCATATGTCCAGGCATTCCTTTTCCCTTGAATACTCTACCAGGTGTTGTTGCTGATCCGTTTGAACCCTGATGTCTGTGGAACTTAGAACCATGAGCCATAGGTCCTCTTGACTGGCCTAATCTCTTGATTGCGCCCTGGAAACCTTTACCCTTTGAAATAGCAGTTGCATCTACCTTATCGCCTGCTGCGAAGATATCAGCTTTGATTTCATCCTTTACTGAGTATTCTGAAGCATTTTCAAACTTGAACTCTCTTAAGAATCTCTTGTAAGGAACCTCTGCCTTATCAAAATGTCCTTTAACAGGCTTGTTTACTAACTTTTCTCTAATGTCAGCAAAACCAACCTGAACTGCATCGTAACCGTCGTTTTCTACTGTCTTTACTTGTGTTACAACACAAGGACCAGCCTGAAGAACAGTTACAGGTGTTAAAACACCGTCTTCGTTGAAGATTTGAGTCATTCCGACTTTTGTAGCTAAAATTGCCTTCTTCATTGATTTTCCTCCTGTTTAATCTACAGCGGACAAGATGAATATGCTCGTTCCGAGCATATTCATCTGAAAGAAATTCTTTGAATTTCTTCCGGCTTCTATGCCCGATTTATAACGCACGCACAGCGCATCCTGTCATCCTAGAACAGCCAATATAAGTGGAACCCGCACCACTGTGCTGCATGTTGTATTTCTTAAATGAATACGTTGCATAAGTTGCTTCTATATTAAACCCTTAGGATTATTGCTCTAATAATGAAAAATGTCTGTAATGATTAGTTCATTACCTTTAAGTTGATAAACACACCAGCCGGCATCTCTAACTTAGATAAAGCATCTACAGTCTTCTGAGATGGAGATAATACATCAATCAGTCTCTTGTGTGTTCTCTGCTCGAACTGTTCTCTTGAATCCTTGTACTTGTGAACAGCTCTAAGAATTGTAACAACTTCCTTCTTTGTTGGAAGAGGTACTGGACCACTTACCTGTGCTCCTGTTTTCTTAGCAGTTTCAATGATTTTCTTTGCTGACTGATCGATTAACTGATGATCATAAGCCTTCAGTGTAATTCTAATTACCTGATTTGCCATAAAAAAAGTCGCCTCCTTCGCACTTTCTAGATTTAAGTACGACAAGCGGTGACTGTACACACTCCCACGCGTATCACAGTATCTCTTAGGACATTGTGAACCTACGGGTCATCTTATTCATTTACAGATGATATTGTACAGTGACTTGTCGCCAGAATTATTTGACATTCGCTCCACGGAAAACCTGCGATTGTATCGCAGCAACCTCACGCTTCACAGCTATCAATGTCACAGCAATTGCTAGTATACACGACTATACTAATAAAATCAACAGGATAATTGTTCTTTTTTAAGAACAATCATCCTGTTGTCATTTTTTCAAATTTCTACCTATTATATATAGAAGAAATCCGTTTTATATTTCTTTCCGGATTAGTAAAACATACTCATCAGGCTGCTCAGGCTTGATAAGCTTTTAATACCTGACGGTACATACAGTCCCACAGCTTTGCTCATGATAACGACTGCCACAACCGCAAATACGATTACGCTTACTGCAATCATATAAGAAAGCTTATTTTCTTCACAGATTCCTGTCATTGCAGCATATACAAAGCAGATTGCCAAAATATTGCCAAGATAGAATACTGCAAATGCTATGCCCGGATTAACAAATAACAGAACACAGCCTGCAAGCATAAACAGAATCACTGCAGCACTTCTTACACTTGTAATTGCAAGCGCCTTTTTGTAATCAATATCTGCCTTTACAATCTTGCCTGCTGCAAAGAAAATCAACGCAAACACTGCTGATAAAACAACTGAAAAAATCAATGTAACAAAAAATCCCTTTGCATTGGATACCTGATACTTATTCGATGAAAAATATGAAGTAATCCCTGAAAAAGCTGCATTGATTCTGGTGGTGCAGATTAATCCGAACAAGCCGGCAATGACTGCCTGTAACACAATCAGAATCAGTGACACTGTCATATCAGACTCTGCCACATAAGCACGGCCTTCCTGTGCCGGCGACTTAAAGATGCCAAGCAGGTTCTTCCATGCATTTCCTGCCGCTTCCATACCCTGCTGCATATACTCGTTTGCCTTCTGCTGCATCTGTGCCGTATTAAACTGCGTCCCCTGTGCACCCGCTGCATCTGCCTGACCGGCATTAACCTGACCGCTCATCTGATCCGTTGCTGCCTGTGCTGCACCGGATGTCTGCTGTGCCTGTGCTGCGGCTGCCTGCTGGCTGCCTGCGCATCCACATACTTCTCCGTCCTGAAGCTCTTTCCCACAAAATTTACAAAACATTTCTTTCCCTCCGTAGTTTATTTTTTCGTTATAATTTTTTTATAAATTATACATATTTGAGTCTATCATATGGAGGTATTTTTGTCAAAATTTGTCTGATGGTATTTTGCTGCATCATTTTATTTTTGTTTCTGCTGTTCAATCAGCTCCGCCAGTTCATTTAATTCCACCCAGCGGTTCATCTTAAACTCCAGCTGTTCTTCCAGTTCACTCTTTTCCTGTGTCAGCTCCGTTAAACGGCTGTACTGTGTTGCAGCCATTTCTATTTCGCTATCCAGCTTAGCAATTTTTTGTTCCAGCGCGGCGATTTCTTCATCGATCACTTCGTATTCTTTTTGTTCCTTATAAGAAAAGCGGAGTTTTTTCTCGCGGTCCTTATTGTATTCTTTTTTACCCTTCGGCTTTTCCGCAATCTTAGCCTGTTTTGCCTGCATACCTCCGGACTTTTCGTAATAGTCGCTAAATCCGCCTTCGTACTGGTGCAGGATACCATTTTCCTCAAATGCGAAAATACGATCCACAATTCTGTCGAGAAAATAACGGTCATGCGATACGGTAATGACAATGCCTGCAAAGCCGTCTAAGTAGTCTTCGAGTATTTCCAGCGTTTCAATATCCAGATCGTTGGTCGGTTCATCTAATATCAGTACATTCGGCGCACTCATTAAGACACTGAGAAGATAGAGTCTTCTCTTTTCACCACCGGATAACTTTTCTATCGGTGTCCACTGCATTTTCGGCGTAAATAAAAAACGCTCGCACATCTGGGACGCTGTTGCCTTGCCAGTTGCCGTTGTCACATATTCGCCGATGCTTCTTACATATTCAAGCACCGTCATTTTTTCGTCCAGCGGTTCATTCTCCTGCATGAAATACCCGATTTTTACCGTTTCACCGATTGAAACCGTGCCGGAGTCCGGCTGAATCTGTCCTGTGATAATCTTCATCAGTGTCGATTTTCCACAGCCGTTTCTACCTATGATACCGATACGGTCATCTCTTAAAAATATGTATGAAAAATCACGGATATACGTAATGCCGTCATAGGCTTTTGTGATATTTTCCAGTTCAATCGTCTTTTTGCCGAGGCGCGATGTGACCGAGTTCATCTCCATTGCCTGTTTTTCAAAGCTGGCACGTGCCTGTCTGGACGCTTCCTTCATATCCTCATAACGGTCAATTCTTGCCTGCTGTTTGGTGGAACGCGCCTGACAGCCCCTGCGGATCCATTCCAACTCACGACGCAGAATATTCTGCCGCTTTTCTTCGGTCGCCATTTCCATCTGCTCACGCTGGGTCTTTAACTCCAGAAAACCCGAATAATTCGTATCGTAGCTGTATAAATGCGTGCGGTCAAGTTCCACAATCCGGTTGGTAACATTGTCAAGAAAATAACGGTCATGCGTTACCATAAGCAGCTCGCCCTTAAACTGACGGATATAATCTTCCAGCCAGATAACCATTTCATTATCCAAATGGTTGGTCGGCTCGTCTAATATCAGTACCTCCGCCGGTTCTACAAGTGTCTTTGCCAGCGCAACTCTTTTTTTCTGCCCGCCGGAAAGCGTATGAATATCTTTATCAAATTCCGTAATGCCAAGCTTTGTAAGAATTGTCTTCGCTTCCGCTTCACTGCTGTGCTGTTTGCCACGCAGGACGTAGCCAAGAATCGTATCCTTTTCCGGAAACTGCGCCTTCTGCTCCAGATAAGCGACCGTTACGCCCTTGCCCTTTACAACCTGTCCGGCATCGGCTTCCTCCAGGCCCGCAATAATTTTTAAAAATGTAGATTTTCCCGTGCCGTTGACACCGATAACACCGATTTTGTCGCCTTTGTTGACACCGAGTGTCACCTCGTCAAACAATTGTTTTTCTCCATAGGTTTTGCTTACTTTTTCTACATTTAATATATTCATGATTCTTCTCCATTCTCACCGTATAATTCCCGCAGCTTTGCCGCCAGTTCGGGATTGGTCTTGGTCAGCCTGTGGATATGCTCTTTTCTGCGTTCCAGCATATGCGCGTAGGCTTTCGGATTGCGTTCTTTAAACTGCATTGCCAGTTCGTGGCGGTGCTGCTTGAGCATACGGAGTGCTTCGGGATTGATATGCTGTAATTTTAATTCAACAATACTTCTTCGCTGTTCAATCTGCTCTTCAATCTCACTTTCATTTTCAGGGTTGTTCTGTGCCATTTCAGACAAATGCATTTCCAGACGGTCAAGCAGCTCTTCTTCGTCATACAAACCGATACGGCCCCATGATACGTGATTTTCTGCTTTTTTAAGTGCCTCTGCACTATGTTCATTTGCAGCTGTAATCTGCCGGGCAATCTCTATCGCAATCTGTTCCATTTTTTCTTCCGCATCATTCCCAAATGCCCATTCAAATTCCGCGAGCCGCTCCTGCGCCTCCACAAAGGCATATTTCATATTCAGTCCGTTTTCATTTTCCAGCGGATACGGCTTATCCACACCCGCATCACGCAGTGCAAGTGAAATGGTTCTTCTTGCAACGCCTTCCTCTACCAGACTCCCCGCTCCAAAAGCCCTTAACTGGTCGTTGACCGCACCTACATGCTCTGTCAGATAAAAGCGGATTCCCTTCGCACGCAGATTTCTGTTTAAAATAACAAGGCGGTCTGCGGCTGTGATATCAATGCTTCCGATTCCGCTCGCATCGACAATCACCTGTTTGGTATCTTCTTTTATCGCATTTTCAATATCATTCTGGAATGTGTCAATATTGGCAAAAAACAGATTGCCCGAAAAACGGTAAATTACCGTATGCTGTACCGGGTGGGCATTGCGGTTTCTTTTCAATGCATAAAAGCCCTCCTGTCCCGGAATCATGCCAAGAAATCCTTTCGGTGGCACTACTGCGCGGATAATTACTGCAATAAACGATAAAATCACGCCAATAATAACACCGTAAATCGTTCCAAAAATCAGAACACCAAAAAACGCTGCCATAAATATTAAGAATTCCTGCTTATTCGTCTTCCAAAGCTTCTTTGCAAGTCCGAATTCCAGAATGCCAATCAGCGCACAGATAACAATACCGGTCAGCACCGGAACCGGAAGATACTGTAACAGCCCTGTGCCAAACAGCAGTACCAGTACCATTGTAAATGCTGCCGATAAAGACATCACCTGCGAGCGTGCGCCAAACTGGTCGCCGATGCCGGTTCTTGACACACTGCCGTTAATCGGGCAGCATCCCACCAGCGCTCCGGCGAAATTGCCCGCCGCATAGGCAAGCACCTCGCGATTGTTGTTGATTTTATAATTGTATTTTAACGCATAATTACTGCTGGCAAGTAATGTCTGTGCCACAATAACAAGTGCCACGGTAAAAGACAGCAAAAGAATATCCCCTGTATTTTCACCCAGCACACTGACATCGGGAAATGCCAGTTTTGGAAGTCCCGCCGATACCTGCGGCAGAAGCTTCACCCCATACCGGTCAATATGGAAAACGGCAGTCAGTGCAGCTCCCACTGCCATTAATACCACCGACATTGGAAACTTCGGGACATATTTTTTTGCTGTTAAAATAATCACAATCGTACCAATGCCAAGCACCGCCGATAACAGGTTAAAATATTGCAGCTGGTTTAAGATATGAGCAATCAGGACAAAAAGTTCTCCCGTGCCTGCCGAACCGCCAAACAGCTTTGCCACCTGCATTAAAATAATCGTACAGCCGATACCGGAAATAAATCCGCCCATAACCGGCGTTGAGATGTAACTCACCAGCTTGCCTGCGCGCACGATGTAAAACAGCAGAAGCCACCCGGCAGTCACCAGCGTAATGACCGGCACCAGCCTGATTGCTTCTCCTGAGCCTGTTACAATGCCAAGTGAAGCCAGTGTCGCACCGACCAGTGCCGCCGGTGTTGCATCGACACCAAATACAAACTGCGGCGATGAAGTAATCAGACTGAATACAAGAATCGGGAGCAGTGAGCCGTATAAGCCATATACAACCGGCAGCCCGGCAACCTGCGCATATCCCATTGAAATCGGAATTGATACCAGGGCTACAATAATTCCTGATAAAATATCTTTTTTCAAGGTTTTCGTTTTGTAATTCTGAAACATTTTCCCTCCGTTCCGGGGTGTACTTTTATTCCCTTTTGTCATTTTTTCTGCAAATATGATGTTATTATACTGATTACCCCGTTATTTTGCAACTTTTCCGCATGGATTTGAGATGTTTCTACCTATTATATAAACTGATATCCGCACAACCGCTCCAAATTCTGATTGCCCTAAATCAATTTGCACTACGCACTCCCAAAATTCTGCCCCATATTCACATATCGTGGGATTGTCACCATCAAACCTTTATGATATGATAAATAAACATTCATAAGCGATTATTTATGATGTCTATGGCAGACGGCAAAAATCCGTCCGGGTCTGCATAAATGCTTGCCGGACTTCAGCCCATATACATCAGGAAAGAAAGGTTTTATATATGTTTATTGCAAATAACTGGAAAGATTACGAAGTCATTGATACTTCCGAAGGCGAAAAGCTGGAACGCTGGGGAGCTTACCTGCTTGTAAGACCCGACCCGCAGGTTATCTGGAACACACCAAAAAAAGAAAAAGGCTGGCATAAAATGAACGGACATTACCACCGCAGCAGCAAGGGCGGCGGTGAATGGGAGTTCTTTGACCTGCCGCAGCAGTGGCAGATTCAGTATGAAAGCCCGTCCTTTAAACAGCCGCTGACGTTTAATTTAAAGCCGTTCAGCTTTAAGCACACCGGTATTTTCCCGGAACAGGCAACCAACTGGGACTGGTTTGGACATCTGATTTCCGAAAAGGTAAAGAAAAATCCGGATAAGCCGGTAAAGGTATTAAATCTCTTTGCCTATACCGGCGGTGCAACCCTTGCCGCAGCTGCTGCCGGTGCACATGTCACCCATGTTGACGCTTCCAAAGGCATTGTTGCATGGGCAAAGGAAAATGCGACATCCTCCGGACTGATTGACAAGCCAATCCGCTGGATTGTCGATGACTGCGTTAAATTTGTCCAACGTGAAATCCGCCGCGGCAACCACTACGACGGTATTATCATGGACCCGCCATCCTACGGCAGAGGTCCGAAGGGTGAAATCTGGAAAATTGAAGAATCCGTTTATCCGCTGATTCAACTGTGCGCACAGCTGTTATCCGATGACCCGCTGTTTTTCCTGATTAACTCTTACACCACCGGCTTACAGCCTGCTGTGCTTTCCTATATGCTTTCTACGGAATTAAAGGCATTTGACGGACAGGTTGATTCACAGGAGGTCGGACTTCCGGTATCCTCTAACGGACTGGTGCTTCCGTGCGGCGCTTCCGGCCGCTGGTCCCGCCCACTTTAAGCCGGAACAGCTAAACTTATAAAAAATTATAAAAAATGCAGGAAAACGCAAAGCTTTACAACCACCTTGCGTTTTCCTGCATTTTATTTTTACTTAGAAAACATAATCTTTTCGCTGTTAAACATTCTTGTCAGTACCCATACGAAAATTCCCGCATAAACCAGATTGGATACAAAGGTAATCATTACATGCACGGCATTGACCGAGAATAAAAAGACACTGCTCATGCACTGCACGCTGTTGTAAATCGGAATCAGATACCAGTAATTTTCCTGCGGCGTTCCGTTTCCAAACATCGTACTGATTGACACAATCATTATAATTATCATTAACGGCGATACATATGTCCCCGCTTCTTTCACATTTTTTGCATATGCAGATACGACTGAAATCAATGAAATAATCAGCAGTACCGAACACAGCACAATCATTAACAGCTGTGCATAGTCCTGTACATGATAGACATTAACATTCACCCCTACGTCGTCACCGCTCATTGCCATAAGCTTCGGCAGGGACAATGCCGTTCCCGTAAAGCTTGACAGACCGCTCAGCAGTGCAAGGATACTAAGGGCAAGAATCTTTCCAATCGCAATTTCAGAGCGGCGTACCGGTGTTACAAGCAGTGTGGTAAGCGTGCCGCGCTCCTTTTCCCCTGAAATCGACTCTGGTGCGAGGGACGTACATGCACTGAAAATAAACGTCATCAGAAGCATTGGGAACAGCATGGAGAAGATTTTTCCCGTAATATCCTTATCCGATGCCAGGTCATACCCGCCGTCTGCATTTGCGTTAATATCAAACTTGTTAATCATGCTGCTTTCGTACTGGTTTAAAACCTCTGTGATCATGCTGTAACCGCTTGCCGATTCGGTCTTTGAGGAATTATAATAAATTTCAACCTGCGGTGCCGGTGTCTGTGCCGTCATGCTGTCGTAAGCTGCCACTGCCTGTTCAAAATCCTTCGGAAATACGACAATCAAATCACAGTCCTGATTTTCCACCTGCATTTTCATCTCGTCCATAGATTTATCCGCATCCCGGTAATCCAGATTCAAGCTGTCAAATACCGGCTTTAAGCTCTGCGGCGTATCCAGCATAAATACCGATGTCTTATAATCATCTTTGACCTCAAACTGGCTCGACATCGCCTGCCCCATAATCGAATACACAATATAAATCATCAGTCCCGGCAGGAGAATCGTTGTCAGAAGCATACGCCTATCCGAAAGATACCGGAACAGTTCCTTTTTCATGATTGTAAAAATATTATTCATCTGCCTTACCCTCCATATTTTCATACAGTTCAAAGAACCGGTCTTCTAACGGCTGTCCCGCCATAACATTTTCCAGCGTATCACAGCACACGGATTTGCCACGGATAATAATAACCACACGGTCACAAATTTTTTCAATCAGGCTGAAAATGTGACTGGAAATAATAATGCATTTGCCCTGTTCGCGCAGCTCCTTTAAGAAGTTCACCACAATCCGTTCCGTAATAACATCGAGTCCGTTGGTCGGTTCATCAAAGATAATAATATCCGGGTTATGTACAATGGAAATGACCAGTGAAATCTTCTGTTTCATACCGGTTGACATATCGGCAACCTTAACCTCTGCAAATTTATCAATACCGAATTTTTCAAACAGCTCTTTTTTACGCTGTGCTGCCTGTTCTTCCCCGACACCGTACAGCTTTGAAAAGTAGTCAAACAGATAATTCGGTGTAAAGTAATCCTCAAGCTTTAATTCACTCGTTAAAAATCCGATATGTCTGCGGTAATCCATAAGATTGCCTGTAATGTCCGCACCGTCTAAACACACCTGACCTTCATCAGCCTTAATAACTGATGCTAAAATTCTGAGCGTTGTGGTTTTTCCGGCGCCGTTTGCGCCAAGGATTCCAAGGATTTCTCCCGGACGCGCATCAAATGAAACGTCTGCTACCGCCACTTTGATTTTTTCTTTTGTCTTTTCGATTTTCTGCTGCTTTTTCGACATTTTAAATGTCTTTTTCAGCCCCTTTACTTCTAACATACACTTCCTCCATTTCTTTAATCCGTTATTTTCATATTCGGATATACCCACTCAATAAAGCTGTCCGGATAGGTGTGGTCCAAAAACTGCTCCACTGCCGTATCCGCGCCGGCCTGCTGCTTTCTGTCTACATAGCGCATTAATGCCACGGACGAAATCAGCATATCCAGCGCCATTGCAAATACTAAAATATACGTAAGTACTTTTCCGGCTACCGGCGGAATCTTTTCAATCACCCTGCTGACTGCCGGGTACAAAAGCTTTAACCACACAATGGCAAGCACACCCCAGAAAAAGCAGAACAGCAGATTAATCCGCCCGTTGATATTAAACGGCATATGGCTGTAATCCCAGAACGTCGTTCCAAACACCATTTCCGTAAACACGCTGCAGCTGTATTCATACACACCACCCATGAAAAATCCTGCGATAAAAATATAACGGTCATTTCTTTTCTGCAGGGAATACAAAAGACCTGTCGCAATCGCGCCGCCAAGTCCCCACACAATGCTGAATGTTCCGTATAAAAGACTGCTTCGGCTCATAAGCACCCCGGAAGTCGCCCACACAAACACCGTTTCAATCCAGTCCCCGACCAGCGCACTGATAAAGAATATCCAAAACAGCTTATCAAAGCACAAGCCCTTTGCAAACACTCTGTTTACCGGCTTTCCAAAACCGTCTGCTTCGGACTTTTCCTGATGTTCCATTTCCGGAAAAGCGCGGTACATTCTTTTCTGAATCATGAAAATGAGTTTTTCCCCGATACTCTGTTTGGTCTTTTCAAGTCCTGCCGCCACCGTATCATAAACATTGCCCTGTATTTTCCACTTGAGCATGGTCGCCGCCGTCACTAAAACGTCCACCGCAAACAAAACCAGCAATACCACTTCAAGCACCTTCAGCACCCGCAACGGAAGCAGTTCATATAAAATGTATAAAAACGGATGCACCAGCCAGATACAAAGCATGGCAGTCACCGACCAGAACAGTGATGTCCGGACACTTACATAGCCGTTTAAATTCCACTTATGTCCCGAATAGTCCCAAAGGCGGTGTCCTGTGATTTTGCGTACAAGTGCCGCCGCCACATACTGAATGACCGTGATAATCACAAAACACATGACAAACTGTAAAAAAGGATTATCCATCAAATCACTGACATCGGTTAAAATCACAATCATGCAAAAGCCGTATTTCATGCAGAGCGGTCCGTTGACAAACCCGCGGTTGACAAATCTGCCGTACTTAAATGCCGCCAGCACTTCTTCAAATACCCATCCGATAAATGAATATAGGAAGAAAAAATAAATGTACTGAAATATTGTATATTCCATATCTGCTCCATTTCTGTGCGATTCTGCCGCTAAAGACATTTTCACTGTTATTTATTTGATTCTCAAAATATCATCTGACGAAAATGCGGCTTTCTCCTGACAGATTTCCTCCCCTCTATGCCGGATTTTATACCGCACTTTCATTCTATGCAGTTACAGGGCTTCTGTCATCCTGTACTTTCTAACCGATTTTTCACGTACAAACTTGAGAACTCATTATTGCTATGGTATCATATTCCATAGCTTTACGCAACGTAGTATTTTTAAAGGACCCAAAAACCGCTTTAGGAAGGAGCTGTCCATGACTGATTACAGTGCTTTTATCGCCATTACCAACCACCATCTGCTACCGCCGGATTCCGACACCCTGGATTTCATTCCGGGCAGTGTATCCTATCACCGCTTTTTAGCGCAGGTGGAAATAATCGCGGCAACAAATGTATCCGCCATTGTACTGCGGGAAAAGGATTTAGAAGAAACAGTTTATGAAGCACTTGCCAAAGACTGTATCACACTTTGTACGCATTATAATAAGAAACTGATTTTACATTCCTTTCTTGAATCGGCACACCGGTTAAATCACCCGTATATCCAGCTGTCGCTGTCACAGCTTGAAACATACCGCAAAGCAGGACTTTTATCGGATTTTGCACAGATTGGCACTTCGGTACACTCTGTAGATGATGTCCGCCTTGCTGAAAAGCTTGGTGCAGACTATGTATTTGCAGGAAATATTTATGAAACGGAATGTAAGGCAGGACTTGCCGGACGCGGACTTGCCTTTTTAAAAGAAGTCTGTGACAACACCTGTCTGCCCGTGTATGCCATTGGCGGCATGACACCGGACAGACTTCCGGGTGTTTTAGAGGCAGGTGCAAAAGGCGCGTGCATGATGTCGGGATTTATGAAGCTATAATCAGACTGCTACGCTAATGGCAGCTTTGTGACGCCTGCGGCACAATTCGTCCTTCGGCGATTTCGATGATTTCATCGGATAAAAAGTTTAATTCCTCGGAATCGTGACAGGCAATGATACAGACGGCGCCGCGCTCTTTCTGTTCCTTTAGAATCGTGCGCACCTGTTTGGCACCACTTTCATCTAAGGCATTAATCGGCTCATCCAAGATGACGATATCCGGATTTTCCATGACGGCGGCAGCAATGCCGAGCCGCTGTTTCATGCCGAGCGAATATTTTCTGTAGGTGCGCTTATCGTCCGGGTCTAAGCCAATCTTTTCAAGCGTTTCCCGGATTTCATCTTCCCCGACACGCTTCTGGATTGCGGCAAGCACCGAAAGATTTTTAAGTCCCGTATACCCCGGAATAAACGAAGGATTTTCAATCAGAATCCCGACACTTCTCGGGAATGAAATCTGCTTTCCAAGCTGTTCCCCGTTAATGGCAATGCTTCCTCCGGTCGGCAGAATCAGTCCGCAGACGGCACGCATAAGCATTGTCTTTCCCGAACCGTTCTTTCCCTTTAATCCATAAACCTTTCCGCCCTCCAGATGTAAATTAATATCTTTTAGAACCTCTGCCCCTTTAATTTTTTTATTCAGATTTTTGATTTCGATTGTATTCATTGTTCTCCCACTCCTTTGCCCGGTTAAAATTCACCGTCATTACTTATTCATGCTGTTTTTGTTTAGTACGTCATATCTGCCAAAAAGAAATACCCCCGCCGTTATGCTTGCGGCTATGACTAAAAGATTTATCAAAATGCCAGTCTGCCAGTCCACACCGTTTGCATTGACCGGTTTCATACGGTAGAGCATCATATAATTCCCCAGCCAGCACCCTTTCAAAAAAAATGCGGAAAATACACAGTTTGCCATAAGCACCATGAAACTGACCCACGGCTGTAGGATAAATTCGATTGTCATCTGAAAAAGCGATACCGCCATGGAAGTCAGCACCGGAAGCACAAATACCATACAGCAGAGCATTTTGTCATTTAGTTTGTCAGGATTTTCACAAAAAAGCAGTTTTACAACCACCTCTTTGTGCGGTGCTATCCCTGAAAAAAATGCCGCACCGCCCGGTTTTACCGAAGCAACAAACGCCGCCGTAACCGCTCCCGCAATCAATGCCGCATAATATCCAAAGACACTTATCACATTCCAGATACATTTGCAAATCCACCAATCGGACCTTCTTTGACAGCGCACCAGCTTATTCAGCCCCGTTCCGTGCAGCTCCCCGGCCGCATAACCGCCAATCAGCACCGCAAGCAGAATATTTATCAGTAAAAATAATACCGGCACTTCAAACGGCTGGTGCTGATTCGGAATATACTCCTGCATACCGCGGAAAATGTAAGCGAAGCAATCCCCAAATGATGCTGACCGCAGCTCTCCTGTCCATGCTTCCAACAGCGCATACCGGTTTAAAAATGCTGCCGTGCTGACCGCTCCCAGCGCAAACGGCAGAATGTACAGATACCACCGCCTGACAATTCCCTGCTTTAATTCCGCCCTAATCTGCTGTTTCATTAATCTGCCTCTTTCTTTAACATATTTTTTCTTCGCATCAAAAACAGTCCCAGTACAAATGCCGCCGCCACACAGCACAGCGGAAAAAGTATCTCATCGCCCGCACGAATTCCCTGATAATAGAGCCTTGTGCAAGGAAAACACATGCGCAGGAAAAAGATATTGACCGGCGCCGGTGTCATCCGCTTTTCCAGTGTAAACAGCACCATCATTACCGCATAACCGTAGACCGGCTGGGACAGCTTCCACCAAAGCAGAACAATCATCATTGCCATAACGGTAATTTCCGCAAACAGCACAATCAGAAAAATGCCTGCCGTCTGCCACGCCGCCACTTCAAATTCCACCGGACGCTGCATTTGTGCATACGCATTGCTGTTTAGCTCCCGCCAGTTGCATTTCCACTGGAAATGTGTCACGCCGTATGCCGTTACCAGTACAAACACATACAGTACAAACAGTCCCGCCTGTAAAAAAATCTTTTTACACAGCGAAAGCCAAAAGCTTTTCATGCTTTTTTTACGCACCAGCACCGCCGCACGCATTTCATATTTAATATGGTTGATAATAAAAAGCTGGGACAACAATAAAAAAATAATTAATCCCTTTTCATGTGCATAGCCGTATATATCACTCATGCAGTACACCACGTCCGGCTCCGACATCGCCGTTTTAAAAATAACCATAAGCCAGACCGGAATAAGCACTGCCGAAAACCACAAAAGTCCGGTATCCAGCCAGCCGTTGACAAATTTTTTCAAAATTTCTTCTCCCCTTTCCCCATTTTTTTAGACACGCTCCGCTGACACATTTCCCCTGAATTCCCCTGTAAAGCTTTTTTATTCATTGGTAAACACCAGTTCTTTTTGTACCGGATACCACCAGTAAACCAGCGTGTACGTCTCCTCCTCTAATTTTTGAAACCACTTTTTCCCGATAAGAATCTCCGTTACAGTACACGACAATTCGATCTCCTGCACCTCTCCGGGCTGTATCGTCTGATTTCTCTTTCGGTTCTCCTGTGACACACCGTTGTGAAATCCGCTGTTTTGTGCAACGGCTAAAAATGAATCCGCCTCAAAACGCAGTTCCTTCTCTGTCGTATTGCGAAATGCCAGCTTATACACAATCACCTTCCAGTCCTTAGCATGTTCTCCCGAATCGAGCGAATCGGGATACCGCTCACGATATTCATCATAAGAATAAATGTGTGTCGAAAGCGGTGTAATCTCCAGACCGTCAAGCATTGCGGGTGAATCCTTTGTATACTGCTCACAGACCGAAGGGTTTGGAAAACGCCTGTTAATATCCCGGATAAAATATCCCATAACCGCCACTGTTATAAGACACGCAAGCACTGCCACGCTTCTGATCATCATTTTCTTTTTTGAAATTTGTTTCCTTTTATAATGCATCTTGTTTCACCCCGTTTACAAAATATATAATCGCCGTAATCACGCCGACAACCGCTCCGGTCACAAAAACGGTTTCCTTATGCAGTATCGCGCCGTGGCTCATATCCAGCAGCCAGATGAGATCTACCGTAATTCCCGACTTTCTTCCCACAAAATTTGATGCCGTTGTAAAACCATACCATATTAAAAAAGGAACCATTCCCAGCAGAAATATATTATCTACAATGCTTGCCGCCGCCAACGCCGTTGTCGCAAAAATTCCGCCGTAAAAAAATGTAATCACCATGTAAATGGCGATGTAGGCAAACGGTTTGGTATAAAATATCGATGAAAACAGCTCTGTTGCCGAAAGATACTGTCCGTTCCGGATTGGTGTCAATGCCGGAAGCATACAGGCGGTAACCGGCAGGCTGACAAGATACGGAAACAGCACCGTCAGACCGCCGCTTAAAAAAACAGCCAGATACTTTGCCGTCAGATAATTGATTTTTTTCGTTCTGGTATACACATTTTTAATATAACCGCCTTTCCGGTCCAGATGATACGACAGTGCATGCGGCATCATTGCCAGCACCGGAAAAATCGTTAAAAAAGTCACTTTATACGGACTGCCCGAATTTAATCCGAACCAGTACATAAAAAGGCTTGCCGGTTGTCCGTCACTGCCTCTGTAAAACATCAGCGGATTTCTGGCATACGGATAAACTTCAAATACCGTCTGTGCTATGGCAAGCAGACAGCCTATAAAAACCGCAATCCACATCATTTTATTTTTTACGGCTCTTTCCCATTCTGTATGAAACTGCTCTCTCACAATGTTTCTCCTTTTTGCTTTCTAATTCCCTTCCCCGATATCCAGCCGGAACATATAACTGCCGTCTGCAATCGAGTTGACACCGTCTGTACCGCCGATTCCGCCAATGCCCGAATACATATAGACATCTCTTAAAACACCCGGTGTATTTATCAACTGGTATACCATTACGGTTTCTATTTCCTCATCCTGTGCAAAGTTATAAAAGTATGCGTCCTTATGCAATTCTTCGGGACGTTTTAAATACGGACATTTATCAAATCCTATTATTTCCGCAAACGAAATCCGCTGGAATAAATTCTCACCATCTTTATTCACCAGTGTCCCGCTCATTTCCAGCTTTTTGTTATTCCCACCGGATACATTTTTCATACGGACCTTGACCGCAACATACTGGTGATTGTTCTTGGACGATGAGCCGTCTTCATTTAACTCGCGGCTTATAACCAGCCAGTTTTTAAAGGTGGCATCGCCGTTTTCAATTTCATCTAACCAGGTCAGGGTGTTACCGAGCTTCCACGCATTCAGCACGGTAATTTCAAAGCCGCCATACAGCTTTGTTTCACCCATTCCAACCTCTGTTACGTTTACCTTTTTGCCGTTAAACTGATACGCCGTCGGTTCTTCATGTGCTATCATTGCCGTGGTTGTCGCCTGACTTAAATCCTTGGTCTGTGCCTCGCCTGCATCTCCCACCAGCGTAAATTTTTCATCGCGGCTTACGGCATCTTCCACCGAATACTGATTCCCACAGCCGCCGCAGACTGCCGCCAGCAGTACCGTAAGTGTGACTGCAGCGACTCTCCTGCTCCCTGCCTTAACCCCCGGCATTTCCCACTTTTTTCTTTTCATAACCTTCTCCTTTATTTTTTTATGCCCGCCTGCAAAATTGAAATTACCGATACCGGATTCTCTGAAATTACTGACACGCGCTGGCATTTCCTTAAAACAAATATACCCCCTCCTGTTATCTTCTAACAAGAGGGGGCGGCACAAGCGGTCACTTTTATGGCACGAACGGTTTTATATTCTGTTTTATATTCGGATATGCACGCAGAAACAGCCACTGTCTTCATACAGATCCATAAATCCATCGTATTTTTTTACAATTTCCCGGACATTTTTCAAGCCAAAGCCGTGATTTTCTGCATCCTGCTTGGTTGTACCAATATTTTTTACTTTCTGTACATCCTGTAAAACCGGCTCTGCAATGCGGTTTCTTATCAAAATGTCCAATACTTCTTCTATCATGACAATCTTTATTTCAATCTTTCTCTGTGCCTTGGAAAGCTTTAACTCGGCTTCAATCGCATTGTCTAAAAGATTTCCGAGTACACAGCATAATTCCGTCTGGGTTAATCCACGGATATTCTTATCCACCGAAATCACCGCCGGAATATCCTGCTCTTTACAGTACATCAACTTCGCATTTAACACCGCATCCGCCACGCTGTTTTTCGTCTTTACAAATTCCTGTAATGCCGCAGTCTGACGGACATATTCCAAAAGATACTGCTTTGCCCGCTCCTGACCGTGTTCCTCATCGGAAAGAAGCATATTCAGGGTATTGACGTGATTTTTTAAATCGTGGCGCATTTTGCGGACATGCTCGTCAAGCACTGCCACGCTGTCCATATACTGTTTCTGGTAAGCGCTCTCCTGCAATGCTTTTTCCGCCGCCTGCTCATTTTTCTGCATGGACTTAATACGGCACAACAAGACAATCAGAAAGCTTTCATTTAACAAAACACCTGCCACTACGATTGTTCCCATGCCACGGTCTGGCACCCTGTCCGACAGCATCCCTGCCGATACTGCCGCGCATATCAGAATCGTGAGAGCCAGCAGTCCCAATTCTTTTGGGTGAAGCTGATACAGCTCTCTTTTAACAAGTGCATCTGCCAGCACAAATTCCAAAAATGCAATAAATGCGGCGGATAACATCACACTGTCCTCCGCTCCATTGTAAAACCGTTCTCCTAAGACACAGGCAATTCCTGCCGCCACAGTCAAAACACCGGTCGTAACCATCGCTTTTTTGATATTCCCGCCGGTCAATACCCCTGTAAGCACGCCCAGTACAACGCCCTCTGAAAGCACCAGCATGTATATGGCAAGTCCCTTTGCAACAATCAACTGATTTGCCGCCGTCAGCACCAGAAATGCCGCCGCCACACATACCATATAGTTACCGCGGTTTCCCAAAAACGTGTCCTTTTTATAACCGTTTTCATTTCCCGTGCGCCGCCGCTGTATATCATTTCTGATTGTACGGATAAACAGCAGTGCCATTTCAAGCATAATCATCTGGAACAGCAGAATCCCCACGCTGTCCTTTGCCGACAGCAGCAGTTGATACATATTTTCATTAATCAGTGTTGTATTCATCTATACCGCTCCGTTCATGTTGCGCTGATACTGCGTGAAACGCTCCAGCACCGTATCCTTACACCGCCTGCTCATATCCAGAACCGTATCATTCATTAACAAAACAGTTTCGTCCCGCATATTGACCTTTTTCACATATTTTAAATTTACAAGATACTGCTTGTGAATTCTGACAAAATCATACGGTTCAAGCTGTTTTGAAGTTTCCGTCATGGTCTTTCGCACCTCGTAACTGTATTTGGTGGTATAAATAACAACGTTATGCTTATCACTTGCCACATAACAGATACTGCTGACGGCAATGGATTCCTTTTCATTTTTACCGTCCAGTAAAAAGGTTCCGTTCTGATTTAAAACCGTTTTCAGCCTCGCCATAACCTTTGGCAGAACTTCCGTATAGTTTTCTTTTCTTAAAAAATAAAACGGCTGGTACTCAAAGCTGTCAAATACGAGCGATTCATTCGATGTCAGAAAAATAATCCGGGCTTCGCTTTTTCTTTCGGCTAATGCCTTTGCCGTATCAAATCCCGACATGCCTTCCATATATAAATCCAGAAATACCGCATCATAATTGCACCGACAGGCACCCTTTAACAATTCTTCCCCTGAATGATACTCGTCCACAAGCAGTTTGTTTCCGCCGGTATCAAATGCCGCCAGCTTTCTTCTTAAATTGGCACACAACAGTATATCATCATCACATATTGCAAGATACATTTTACAGGTCCTCTACTTTATTATTCATCACTTTCAATTTACGCTTTTTGTGGTGAACCGTCAACGGGTTTTCGGGCTTTACATTTTTAAATTTTCAGATAAAAAACTTTCTTTTATTTTGTTGACAAACTATTACCCGATTGGTAATATTATTTTCTGTAGCGAAGATGCCACGAAACCCTTGGACATCTTCGCCTTTTTTTACTTACGGCACTATATTACAACACCGTATTGCAGTGTGGAACAATCCACAAGCATCATAGCCGGGGATTTTTGACCCCAGCTTCATAATAAGTTTTTTATAGAAAAAGGAGGTCCCTTATGACAACTACAGCACTTTTACAGGAAGCTGCTTCTTATCAGGAACAGCTTGTCCGGACAAGACGATTTCTGCATACACACCCTGGTACGGGCTTTGATATTCAGGAAACCGTTGATTATGTAAAGCAGGAACTCATTTCCATGGGCTACGAGCCACAGATGTGCGGTAAATCCGGCATTGTCGCACTGGCAGGCAAAAAAAAAGACGGCAAAGTCTTTTTAATCCGCGGTGATATGGATGCCCTGCCAATGAAGGAAGAAGCCGATGTTTCTTTTCCCTCCACCAACGGCAAAATGCACGCCTGCGGTCATGATATGCACACTACAATGATGTTAGGCGCCGCACGCCTTTTAAAAGCACATGAAGATGAAATCGAAGGCACGGTCAAACTCATGTTCCAGCCTGCCGAGGAAATTTTTGAAGGCTCCCACGATATGATCGAAGCCGGTGTCTTAAAAAATCCTGATGTCGATGCCGCCATGATGATTCATGTAATGGCAGGGCTTCCTCTGCCTGCCGGTACGGTTATTTCCTGCGACGGCGGTGTCAGTGCGCCTGCCGCCGATTACTTCTATATTGATATTCAGGGAAAAGGCTGTCACGGTTCTATGCCGAATAACGGTGTTGACCCGGTTACCGTTGCCGCCCACATTATCACAGGTCTTCAGGAAATCCACGCAAGAGAACTCGGACTTTCCGATGAGGCTATTTTAACAATCGGAACGGTTAATGCCGGAAATGCCGCCAATGTCATTCCCGATACCGCCCATATGAGTGGAACAATCCGCACCTATGATGAATCTACGCGCGCTTTTATCAAACAGCGTGTTTCTGAAATTGCTTCCGGCATTGCCACAGCTTTCCGCGCCACCGCGACGGTTACTTACGGAAGCGGCTGTCCATGTCTTTACAACAACCCGGACCTTGCCGTCTGCACCGCAGACTATTTAAAAGAACTCTTAGGCCCTTCCAAAGCATTTACGGCTTCTGCACTTAATGCGATGTCCGGTGAAGGCAAAGCACCGAAAAGCACCGGAAGCGAAGATTTTGCCTATGTAAGCCAGGAAGTTCCATCCATTATGTTTGCACTGGCGGCAGGCACACCGCAGGAGGGCTACTGCTATCCGCAGCACCACCCGAAAGTAAAATTTGACGAAGCGGTATTATCCGAAGGCTGCGCCGTTTATGCCTATACGGCAATGCGCTGGCTTACAGAACACAAGAACTAAATTTTATTCTGATTTACATGCGCCGCATCCGCGGCAGAAAAGAGGTTTTTATGGCTACCATGAAAGATATTATTACCAGTCCGCTGCTCCTTGCCATGGTTATAATCGGACTGCTCTACATTGTAGGATTTTCACTGGTCTATTTAAAAAAAGCATACACACACTGTCTGGAACTGGGCATTTCCAAAGAGGATTTAAAAAATGTCATCAAATCCAGTCTGGTCTTTTCCATTGTCCCAAGCCTGTCTATCGTTGTCGGGCTGTTTGCACTGATTTCGGTACTCGGAACAGTCTGGAGCTGGTGGCGCCTTTCCGTTATCGGCTCACTTTCCTATGAGTCGCTGATTTCAAGCTCCGTAGCTTCCGCTATCGGATTTTCAAGCAGTGCGGAAATGCTGGAGGGTGCAACCGGACAGCAGTTCGGTGTTGTTATGATTCTTATGAGTATCGGCATGTTAAGCGGTTTTTTCATTTTACTACCGCTTGGCAAAAAGCTTTCCATGAGTGTCAGCAAATCCGAAGAAAATGGAAACGGCTGGAAGTACGTTTTAAGCGGCTGTTTCATGCTGTGTCTTTTTGCCGTCTACATTCCGGTTTTATTAATCGGCGACACCGTTCAGGCGGCTGTTATGCTGACCGGTCTTGTCATTGCCGTAGGGCTGGGGCTTCTTTCTAAGAACCCGAAGCTTGCATGGCTCAATGATTTTATCATGGCATTTTCCATGATTGGCGGCATGATTTCATCCGTATTGTGGTGTAAGCTGTTTTTATAGCATTTTTGCAGATTGGAGATATCTTATGAAGAAAAAAGGTTCAAATAAAATTGTAATTACAGACTCCTTTCAGGCATGGGCGCACAAATGGGGACGCATCGGCACACTGATTGCCCTGTTGTACATGATTGCCATTCCGTTTGTTGTGCTCACCTTTTATGACAGTCTGCCTTCCATTGGTGAAGTCATTAACCTTAGCACTATCAGTATTTTAATGGTTTATATTCCGGTCGGATTTTCGGAAGCAATCAGCTACACACCGATTCTCGGCGCTTCTTCTTATCTGACATTTATCACAGGAAATATTATGAACCTGAAGCTGCCATGTGCCGTCAATGCCATGAAGCTTGCCAAAAAAGAACCGAATACCTCGGAGGGCGAAGCCATTTCTTCGGTTGCCGTTGCGGTATGTTCGATTATGACGATTATCATTCTTGCGCTTGCCGCACTGCTTAGCGCATGGATCAGCCCGGTCTTTGAACTGCCTGCCGTAAAAACAGCTTCCAACTATCTGATACCGGCGCTGTTTGGTTCGCTGACCCTCGGTCTTTTTGCCAGCACCAGCTCCGGTAAAAAGGTTGTAAAAAACGGTGTTATGGGCGTTGTTCCTGTTATTGTCATTATTACGGTGCTTGCCCTCGTTGTACGTATCACAACCGGTTCTTCCCTGTTTGGCATGGTCGGCTTCCTGATTTTATTCATGCTCCCGGTTGCCATTATTTCTTCACGGATTATGTGGAAAAAGAATATTATTAAGGTTGTTGATAAAGAAGATGCTGATACGGAAAAATCAGAATAAAAAAATATAAAATCAGGCGGGTATGCCGGGAAGTATAATTCTTCCGGATATGCCCGCCTGTTCTGTTTCTGTAAAAAATAATGTCAAAACTTTCCCTGCCATCGCAAAAAATAATTATCACATAAAATCTGCCAACGTCATCTGCTGCCCGCAGCCCTTTTCTTCAAAGGTGTTCAGATACTCAAATATCTGATTCGTCCGCCATTCAATGCCCGCCGCTTCACATTTTTCCCTGAATACCGGAAAAATCTCCCTGTCACGCGGAATCGGCAGTTCATAGGCATTTCCATACGCTTCAATATACTGTCTGCGAAGCCCTGGAAATTTTTTATCGAGCTGGCTGTAAAAATACTGCCGGTCGCCGTCCCTTAACGTTACTCCAAATGAATGAAATGTCATAATGCCGCGTACCGATGCCTTTTGACAGGCTTCTAAAATGCCGAAAATATTTTCTTCGGTGTCATTAATAAACGGCAGTAACGGTGTCAACCATACCACAGTCGGAATGCCTTCCTCTTTTAAAATGTTTAAGACCTCTATCCGCCGTGCGGTTGTGCAGACACCCGGTTCTATTTTCCGGCTGAGTTCATCGTCCATAGTCGTCAGTGTCATCTGTATGACACACTTTGTCTTTGCATTGATTCTGCAAAATAAATCCAAATCCCGCAGTACATTATCGGACTTTGTCAGTACGGTCAATCCGAAGCCATACCGTTCAATCAGCTCTGCGCACTGTCTTGTCAGGTTTAATTCCATTTCCAGCGGCATATACGGGTCACTCATTGCCCCGGTACCAATCATACATTTTTTCCGTTTTCTTTTTAATGCTGCTTCTAATAACTGCGGCGCGTTTTCCTTGACCTCAATATCCTCAAATACATGATTCATCTGATAGCAGGTGCTTCTTGCATCGCAGTAAATACAGCCGTGCTGACAGCCCCGGTAAATGTTCATTCCGTTTTTTGCCGAAAGAATGGCTTTCGCCTGAACCTTGTGCATGATACTCTCCATTTCTGAGCAACTTGTTGCGAAGCGGCGATGAGAAATTCGCGCAGGCGATTTCTCATCTGACATGAGGAATATTTGTTTTTTTTAACAAATATCTGTGTGAAAAATCAGACATCAGTGTGATTTTTCACATTAATCTCCATTATCTTCCAAAATACGCATCAATACCATCTGCAATGCCGTGCACCATTAACTGCTGATAGGTATCGTCCTGCATATTCGCATCATCTGTCGGATTGGTCATAAATCCGAGTTCCAGCAGGGCAACCGGATTGGTACTCCAGTTGATACCCGTCATATTGTCACTTCCGACTACCCCGCGGTTTTTCATTCCGGTTGCCGCACAATACGAATTGATAATACAGCTTCCTAACTGACTGGAACTGCCTGCCAGTTCCGGTATATACGGATTTGACGAACCTGGCACCAGTACCGAAGCCCCGGAAGCGGAAGCACTGTCCACACCGTCTGCGTGAATCCTGATTGTTGCCGCTGCTCCCGCCGCCGTTGCAATATCTGCGCGCTCTTTATTGGAAATGTCAACATCGTTGGACTCCCTTGTCATCACTACGGTGTATCCTCTGTTTTGTAGTTCCAGCTTTAACATCATGCCGATTGTCAGGGTCAGCTGATATTCCGGCACGCCCGATACCACACCGCCCGTTCCGCCTGCCACTTTAGTCTTCATCGTCTGTGAACCCGGCCCTTCCGGCTCTTTTCCGTTGTTGCCGCGGCTTTGATGTCCGGGGTCAATACAGATAATATCCCCAGTTGACCCTGCCGGGCGGCTCACTGTTTCATAGCCTGCAAGCTGTTCTGCCAGTCCTGCGCCCTGTGCCTGTCTTTCCTGTTCTTCACGGGCTTCCTGCTCGGCTTTTTCCTGTGCAATCGAAGCTTCTTCTGCTTCTTTTTGTGCCTGCTCCCTTGATTCTGCTTCGGATGCGGCTATGGATTCATCACGGCTCTGTGCCTCGGAAAGTGCCTTCTGCAATTCTGCCTCGGCAATGCTCCGGGCTTTCTGTTCCTGCTCTTTTTGTGCCGCAAGGGACTGTTCCTGTGATGCGCGCTGTACACTTTCTTCCTGTACTTTTGCCGCCGCTTTCTGATTGTTTTTATGACTGCCGTAAGCAAAAATGCCTGCCGTACATACCGCGATTATAATAAGAATCATTCCTGTAATCAGCAGTTTTTTCTTTCCGTTTTCTAATTCTTTCAAATGCGCACTGCCTCCATTTTCTCATAAAATAAATGCTGAAATACCGCAATCACTCTGCCGACTCCCAAATCCGCAATCAACATTCCGATACTGAGACCGATAATTTTATGCGCAAAAATCAGTCCGGTGATAATGGTCATTTTTCTGCCTCTTGTCTGATAAATTCAATCTTATATTTCTGCAAATCATAGACATTTGCAAAAAATCCCCTGAGAATCGTTTCCGCGTTGCTCTCCGCATTTTCAAGAAGACCGTTTGCAACCGCATCCTGCTTTGCATTTTCAATCAGCGTTTTCAGGGCATCGTTATTATCCGCCAGTTTGATTGGCGTGAAAATGCTTTCTTCTTCATGATAAACCTTAAAAGTATCCGTATTAATTTCACTGCTTAAAATCTGCACCTGCGGCAGACGAACCTGAATCGTGCTGTTATCTTCGTCAACGCTCCATTCAATCTGACTAAAATCCAGTCCCGCTCTCACTTCTACATCATAGCTGTAAATGTATTCACTCTGTGTAAACGGAATCGTCATTCCAAACAGCTTACGCGAATCCTTTGTGACATTCATCTCCGTACAGTAAGCCGCCTGCGTGACCATCTGCCCGATATTTTCAAAGCCAATCCGCGTTGTCTTGCTCTCCGACTCTGCCGGCTGTCCACCGCCCTTTCTAAGCCCCGCAATACCGGCAATCACCGCCAGCACCAGCAGTAATATAATTACCAGCTTTATAAACAGATGTCCTCTGAATATACGGATGGTTTTCTTTTCAATAACTTCTTTTTTTGTGTTTTCTTCACTTTGTTCTTTCATGGTTGTCCTCGTTTTTGTGGTTGGTTTGTATTATTTTATCACAATCCATATAAAATGGCTATTGCTATTTTAGGAATATCCATTAAATGTCCTCCGGTACAAATGTATCTTTCTCGCACACAATATAAATATTCTGATTCATTTTCTTTTCAAAATGCTGCATCAGCCGAATATTCGTATCCCACTTCGCCTGTGGGTAAAATCCGTACCTTTTTTTTACATCTTTCATTCTTTCTTCCACATCAAGAACACCTCCTGCCCCTGCCAGACTGTCGCATAACTGAATCAGTCGGTCGTATTCATCGTATACCACCTTGTCCAACTCGGTCTTTATGAGCCGTAACTCCTCATCGGAAACATCAATTTTTCCAATATAATCATCAATCCTATGATTGTTAAAGGAATGTGTCAGACAAATTTTTGCCACTTCATCATATCCTGACTGCTTCATATAAATATATCCGTCCGAAACGTGCCCCAGATGCCGCACGCCGAATTTTCTGCCTATGTCATGCAGTAAGCCTAATATGTACGCTTTCTCTGAATCCATATCACCACAGGCATGTGCAATTTTTTCTGCGCAGTGTGCCGCAGTTAAACAATGCCGTCCCCAAGGTCCCGGATTACATGCCAAACCGTCACGGAGGAATTCCATAGCCTCTTCTCTTGTTGGTATCATTTCTTTTTCCCTCCTTTAAAAAACGCTATCCATAGCTCATTTGAAAACGCATAAACTATGGATAACGATTTTGGTTATCACTAATTCTGTTTTGGACTTCTCTTAACGTCCTATGAAGGTATACGCCGGTCTTTCTGACCCCTCATCGCCCCGTATACATAGAGGTGTACTCACCTCCGGGAATTACAGAGGAGCCACTATCTGTGTTCACGACGCCCTTCTCCATTCCGGAGAAGCACTATCTCCCCTACCTGCATTGCGGGGATCGGGACGAACTTCTCGTTCCTCATGGGTTATTATCCTTACGCAACATACCTAATCCCGCATTTCCCAGACTTCCGCCCAGCCTCTTGGCCTTCATCTCTCAATCCATCAGCCTACTAATATGGTAACTGTGACTTTCATCCTGCGGGTATATGATCCGTAATTCTACTCAAATCTGTAACTGCTATTCAGTTGTCAATTTTCATTTTCTCATTGGCTTGACTCAAGCCTGGATATAGGATAAACCAATCCAGTGTCGTCCACAAGGGACTATCATGGTTTATTTTTGCGAAAAACCGTCAAATTTTGACCTTTTTCTGATTTCTGCAAAAATATCATACCGCTTCGGTCAGTAATTGTACACTTCGTCAGAGTATGAAATTTGCAAATCGTGTATTCATTATACGATGGGATCTTGTATCTGTCTATGGACAGGGTTGGTGTTTTTTCAGAGATTTACACCAGAATTTGGTGTTTTAGTGCTTGTATTTAAACAAAAAAATAGAGCGCCGTCGCAACGCCGCCCTTACAAAAACACATAAGTGTTTTATGATTCTTTCCATAGTATATGTAGATTTTTTGAAAAAGTCAATACTCACTCCATTTTATACATGTATTTTGAATTATAAATTTCACTCATAACTTCATTTATCTTTTCTGTGTCATTTAATTTTATTCATCAGAATTCACATATACGCTTCTTATTAGGGTTACAACCTGTAACCGTATATCCACAAAGTCTCATCAACTACCCATCAACTAAAATCTATCCAACAATAAAATTATATTTCCCATGTTTTCAAGCATTCTCACAATAATAAACACACAAATCACACACACCATCAATTACCCGTCAACTAAAAATCCTGAGAGTAATGAACCGAACTTGACATGCCCACGAAATATGCTATTTATAGTCAACTTGTGACGGATAAAAGCTGGTTTTCCAAGTGGGAGCAGACACTTTAATGCTTAGAATCCTTTGCTCCTGGGGTTGGCTATTTTTGTATCTTTCTAGAAATCAACATTCAACAAAGAGATAGCTTATTACCCATAATACCCATTCTCAATCAGCACTGTTTTATATATTCCCTCAAATATTTGTAAGGAAACGGAAGAACTGTATACTGATTATTACGCACAAATTCTACAACCATTAACGGAAGCAATTCCTCATATTCAATCTCATCTCCCAACGAAACAACTTTTCTCATACAGCATGCATTTGGATATGAAGTTCTTTTACTCTTAGCACCTACATAATACACAAAAGTATGCCCATCATCATAATCATTATCGTTGTATTCATATTTTATATTCAACAAATTTCCAATCTGATAAATCGCATCGAATTCTTCTTTTCGCCACTCCCCAAAAATCCAAATACCAAATTTCTCATGGAGAAACCGATTAAACAAAGAGGCTACATTTGTCTTCATGTTTAATACCTTCTTCACTTCTTTCTTTGTAATTATTTCCTCTTTCTCTAATAACTTTTCTTTCCATAATTTTATATTCTCATGATAATCCTGATATTCTAATTCAAAATCATCCATTGCCTGAACCAATACACCCTTTTGAACTTTTTGTTTTTCATCCGTTTTACGCACCATATCCATAAGTGCAGTAATATTGGGCAATGTTTTTTCTCTTGTTTCAATAATGGCATGAATATTATCAATATCAGAATAAAACAATCCATCTATTTTATTTTTTACACGAAACTGCTTAGATTCAATCAAATCATATGCGCAACAGATTTTTTCCCATTCTTCTGAAATTTCATTGTTTACATCACAGAATGAATCAAATTCCATTTTACCATTGCAATCAATTTGCAAACGATAATAGTCAAAATAATTTTTAACCTCAATATTTGCAAAATTAACATGTCTTGTATTGTCTCCAAATTCAGTCTGTCTTTTTTCTCTCAGAATAAAGGTCCAACTCTTTCCAGAATCAAGCCTCTTCCAATCATAAATTGAAATAAACTTTTCTTTTACATCCCCTTTTATAATTAATTCCTGTACTATCTTTCTCACTGCCGGAGAACTTCCCTTTGATTTCGTAAAATGTTCTGCTTCTTCCGTCATATGTTGCACTATATATCCTTTGATATTATTATGTGGATCTGGCAATTCATTCTCAATATAGTACTCCTCATTATGAATAATCCTAATATTATAAGATTCTAACGTCAAATCTCCTATTGTAGCTTCTACACCATAATGCTCCAACAATTCTACCGATAATGAATTTACTATTTCCTTTGACTTTTCAGTACCTATTTCGTCAACAATGACTACTCCTTTCTTTTTTAGCAATTCACCATACTCAGAATCAGATATACCTGCTTTTTCCCAATTTGAAATATCAAATTCACGTGCATCTTCTCTTTCCATAAACTCAATAGAAATGTATTTTGAAAGATTTTCCTTAACATCTTTTAAAAACTGTTCCATTACTCCCATCTTACTTTTACAAAAATGTGTGTAATCAGTCATATCAAAATTATCCACTCTAAAATGATTATGTTTAAGTGATCCTTTTTTATATGTGGTAACATTTGTGTCTGATTTTAACTTTTTTCTGAATTCCCCTGTCTTTGGATCTATTACATGCGTTCCCAAACTTTCATTTTCAACACGCTTAAATGTTTCATGATTAAGGTTTAAATACATGCCGGGATCAATAACAATTTCCAAAAATCTAATGAACCTATCCTTATATTTCCATGCTGGATCATGATAGAAAAGTTTTCCTGTAAGGTTACTATACCTAAACGCATCATGTTTTGGTGTTCTCATTGAATTTATCAACAATTGAGCCAATAATCTTTTTTGATATTGAAAACATTTGCACTGCTCACTATCAAGCAAATCAATCTTTTGAATTTTTACATCTTCATACTCTTTCATAATACTTTCTTTAAATTGCTGTTCTGTTACCTCTCCCTTTCGGAATAGCACCAATGCCGTTGCACCAAAAGTCCACTGTACTGCTGCTGCCTTAAATTCATATACTGCCGAATCTAAAATATTATATTTATAATAATCCTTGTTCGACTTCTCAACTCTAAAAATATCAAAGTCAGCATCAATATTTTCCATATTATAAGTAACATTAATTCTGTTAGTTAACATTTTCGAAATCCTCCTTACGAATCATATGTAAATTTTCATAACACACAGTTCCATCTTCTCTTATAAGCATTGGTATTTCCACTAATCGTTGATCCACAATAGCACTCGTTTTATAGTTTTTAGCCGATACAACATTTATGATATAAACTCGCTTAGCTCCTATAGCATCCAGCTTTCTTAATATATCTTTTACGATTTCATTTCTATCTTGCACATACGTAAACTTCCAATTCTTAAAGTCAACATACACATCGTCAGATAGCCTATAATCAAAAAATTCAAAATACTCTGGTTCTGTTATTGGTGATAATTCAATTCCCAATTCTCTGCTCAAAATAAATTTACCCGCAGCTTCGCCCAAAGCCCCTTTATAAATATTATGGAACAATACCGGACTCAGAAGATATTCATTCATTTCAAATTTCAATGCATATCCCATTTCTTCAAAATGAGCCTTCATTCCGGGATATCTCAATATTGCCGGTAATCCAGATTCCTTTTCACTCATTTCATAAATAGCAACCTCATCAGAATCTCCCTTTATTTTGGCTCTTTTACTGTTTCTAAATGCTACCTTGTCGTTTCCAAAATCTATAGTAACATCGTTGAAATCTGAATACTGTGAGTAAATATACTGGTTCCTCTTTTCTCCACTTGTAATATAAAGCTTTTGTAAATATTCGTTATTCTGCCAGTCGTATATACTTGCTGTTGGATACTGTAGCACCAATATTCTTAACTGTTCCCATAACTGCATACTATCGTCAGTCCAATCCTTTGCCAACATTCTTCGAATCGTCCAAAGACCAACCGAAGATATCTTTTCCGCCTTATTTAACATAAGGTTTTCTTCCGGCAGATAATCCTTTCCAAGCGACTCACGCATATCTACAATTGCTTTCATTTCCGGCGGCAAGATGCGTTTCTTTAATTCACCAACATATAGCTTCTCTAATAACTCTGATTCAACAAACAGATATATATTTGGATTCTTAACAAAAGTTCTGCACATACGACCCACCGCCTGTAAAACCATCCTGCTTGCCTGTATAACAACACTCTTTAGTTTATACAAATTATTTAAAGTGAATTGCTCACTTCCTGTGTAGGAACGAAACGCAAGCTTCAACATTTGATCCTTTTCGAAATAATTCATTTCACCGTTTTCGTACAATTCCTCTATTTGAAACAACATCTGTAACAACTCATGGGCTGTTATTCTCTCATCCTGATATGTATTTACTGTCATATTAGTTATATTACCCAGATATAGCGCATCAAAATCCTTATATAGGAATCTCTTGTCATCTTTAGCAAATTCCCCCAACTGTACAACTTTTCTACCTTCCGGAATTTTATATTGCATATTTTGTCCGGCACCAATGGTCTGATAAGATGACATAACAAATATCTTTTCTCCACATGACAATCGTTGCTGCAATTTCTCCTTGTCCTGTTCAAAATTGTCGCCCCTCAAAAAGCATACGCTACTACTATTTTGCTGCATTGAAACCTGAGAGTATTCAAACAACTGCTGCAAAACACCTTCGTCCATGCCTAGATTATTTTTCTTCGGCAATGCCATTCCCAAGTACAACATTGACTGAATATCTTCATTCTTATTAAAAATACACATTGCTTTAAGTACATTACAGTATCTTATTATCTGATATTCGTTATCTGTTATATTTGTAATGATATTTGCAGAATATCGTGCAAATTCTGCATCCATAAATGTTTTGCAATAATCTTCTGCTTTAAATCCTTGTATATCACTACTAATTACTTCTCCGTGCACATTTATCCTGCCATATGTATAAGCTTTCCATCTTTGTTCTAACGCAGCTCTTGTTTTTTCCTTTAAGTTACTCGGCGTCTTATAAAATCTTTCCTTCAATTGTTCTTTCAGATATCGCAAATCATAATTTCCTACAACTGTATCAACTTCAGCTGTTGCCGATATACCAAATACAGTTGCTTTCCCAGCAAGGTATAACATTATCTTTTCAGGAGTATCATATACCTTAACAAATTTAAGATTTGTATTGTCATGATGAGAATCATTATCCTCAAATTCATAATACTCCATACCAACCTGATAAAAACTTCTATCCTCCAGTATTAATTCACGATTATTTCTTACCATTTGGCAGGTTTCACCCATCAGCAAATCTTGCTGCTTATTGGATAGTTCCAATCTTTTTAAAATCGAACTAATTGCATTATCCAGATTCAAGGCGTCCATGCTCTCACTTCGTGAATCATTAACAATCTCCATATAATTTCTTGCCCATTCGATTGAAAACAGTCTGAAATGCAGGAGAAATAAATTAATCTCACGCAAAAGACTATATAAAACGATGTCTTTTTCCTTATCTCTGTGCTTAAAAAAATCTTCTTTATCTTCAAAGAATACTTCTATCCGATTATGCTCTTCATTTAATGTTGACCTGATATATTGTGTTCCCTCTTTTAAAACCGTATGGAAAGAGCCATCATTGAATAAGAAAATTTGTCGTTGATCCACTAAATCTTCCCTTGTTTTTATACTTAAACGAACATGATATTTTTCTACAATTTTTCTTGCTTCTGCCATTAATGATGTAAATGTATTTCTATTTCCCGAATTTTCTACCCGTTCCATAGCAAGCCTCATATCAGAAGAAAAATCATTCGGATTTAATGTACGATATATTTGGCGAAATAATTGTATATAATCTTCCTGCATGGCCAGAGACTTCTCAATTAGTTCACTTTGTATTGTGTCTTTCGTTGCATCAAACTCATCAATAATAATTATGGCATTCTCAATTAAGTCAGAATTCAAAAACTCATAACTGGAATCAATCAGAATCGAATTCCTTTTCATAAACTTGCTAACACTCATCAGTATTATTCTATAATCGTCTGTAAATACTGCCGGATACAATTTCCCAATCCATTTATATTTTGCATCAGTTCTAACAGCATTTTTTCGTCTTGCCTTTGTAGAAAATCTCTTCTTTAAACGCTTTATAATCTCATATCGAAGTTGTCTGTCTCCATCCGTTATCCTGTCTGTAAGTTCTTTTATATATTCCTTATCCGCGTACTTTTTTTCTATAGCATTACGGTAAAGAGAAACATCCTTGCATAATTTTAAATATACATCCGTTTGCATTTCTTCAGGCACCTGAATATCTAGAATTTTTTCTACTACTTCATCAAAATTAGAACGCAATCTTAATACATTACGATTATACAAATCATCATTTCCATATGCAGCTCGCAATGCATCTTCAGGCAAATTCTTGTTTAGCGTTGTTAAATAAATAATTTTTGTATCATCCACAATAGAATCTGCATATTCCTTCATTGCATGCGCCGAATCATAAGTCTTTCCATTACCGGTCGGTAATTCACAAAGATACAAACCATGTTCATGTCGTTGCATAACATCCAACAAATAATCTTTCAATACTATACCTCCTATTTTATTACATATGTCATACTATCGTTATTAGTAAAATTATTTATAATTTTACCATTTAACGCAAAAAGAATTGCCGCAAATATGCGTCAATTCTTTTCTTTGTAATAATTCAGATTACATTGTATTAATGCCTTTATATCTTCTCTTACATTTTCTGGTGCCACAACTTCTGCACATTTCAAGCCTATTATCCATCCAAGCAAAATAACAGAAGCTACAGCATTAAATGTCACTAACAACATGCCATCAGTCTCTTCTGTAATTGTGATTCTTTTTCCAAACTGATCAATAAATGCTCCCACTAAATTTTCCGGTATTCTTACCGTTATTGCCTGCTCTCTTCCTGAAAACATTCCCATTCTTCTCGATACATATGTATTGGCGTTAAAACTCTGAAACTGACTTTTCCCTTCTCTTGAAACCTCAGATAACATAATATTATCCAACTTATCTACCCGGTAATGTCTTTCATATAATACCCCCTGCGTTTCTTTCACATCATACCCATACAAATAATATCTGTCATTAGCCCATATCAAAGCCCAAGGATTCATATTATATCTTCTGTCCGACTTTTTTACTAACTTTTTATTTCTATTCCATCCCATATAATCAAAACTAATTTGAACTCCCTTGTTCAATGCTTCCTGTATCAAGTTCACATTATAAAGGATTTTTCTGTTCTCAGCCTTAGCTATATTAATCCCCAACACATTTCTGTCCAATTGTTTAGAATCATATATGCTCATAGTACGCTTAAGCTTATCAATCATTTTGGTCGCAATACTCTTTTCAATGAAATTAGATGCATTAACAGAATCGATAATAAGCCTTATTTCTTCCTTTTCCAAGAGCCTGTCTCCAATAAAATATTGGGCATTTCTTCCGCGACTTGAGATTACATCTACACCTAATTCATTCCTTAATTGCTTTATATATCGCAGAATGCTGTCTTCGCTGCAGAAATGCCCCTCAGCTTCCATATATCCCAGTATATCCTGCATAGAAATCTGATGCTGCTCATCTGTGTAATTTATCAAAATCTTATATAATGCAAGTACACGGTTTTTACTGTAATCTGGCATGAGCGGCTCCTTTATGTACTCAATCTTATTAAACTTATTTATGGTATCATTAACCAAGTGGATTAAAATTGCCACTATCCATCTGTTGCAACTTTACTTTTCCATGTTCAGCAAACGCATCCGTGTTGGTTTTTTCTCTAAAATATAATTTGTGATCATCGCAAGTAAAAAACTCAGATCTTGTAACACCAAAAGATGCTATAAATTTAGCAATAGTATCCTCAGCAAATTTTTTGTCAAATTTTGTCTGCGTTGAAATTGCCTTAGCCCAAAACTCCGGCAATAAAATCAACATATATTTTAATCCAGCCATTTTAACTGCAGCCCCCGCATCTTTCTGACTTGATGATGCAAAAGTAAAGCCAACAACTTTTTCCCATGCAGATAAATAAGTGCATATAAGTTTACAAAGATCATCATCCGATAATCTCTGATTACCCACAGATATATTTTCAATTTTAGCTTTATCAAGTGTCTTCACTACCTCACTAGCTTTTACACCATTCTTTATTTTCTCAGCACTCATAATTATATGTCCACCAAGAGGATATTCATTACTAAGTTTTGTAACTAATCCGTAATACTTTTTTTCATCATTTGACAGCATATTAAGTTTACTTCTAAACCACATCAAAAGATTTCCACTAACCTTTTCCTGCTTCTCATTACAGCTAATAAAAATCCTCCGTCTCTCATCCAGTGTTGGAAGTATATAAAGCGTAAATCCAATCTCGTATTGTGTAGCATTCTGCAAGGTACAAATATCATTTCTAAATGAATACAATCTATGTTGACCGTCCATTACGTCAATTGCACCATTGAATTTTGAATATTCTGATTCTGTTTCTGGAAACTCAATATAATAAATTCCCGTCATTTCATCACATTCGTGAACTTCAAATCTTTGATCTTTAGTTGCAATTGTTAATGTATTCGGTAAAATCCCCTTATCACCATCAACATAGTTCGCTATACTCTTAACTCTTTTTTCATTTAATGGTCTCTGAGCATCTTGTACTGCACTCATCTCTATCTTTTCCGCAACTCTTACAAGACTTCGTGGATCAATTTTACCTATATAACATTCTGTCCCATACTGGGTAATTTTCTGCAAATAAATCTTTTTCATAAAATCCTCCCTATTTTAGTCCTATCATCCTAAGGAATATATAGTTCGTACTGGCATTTTTCTCTTCATTGCATTTTTCACATAAATCTTGAAAATTATTTTCCAGTTCATCTCCAACCAGCTCCCACGGAACTACATGATCCACGTGAATCTTCGACCAGTTATCTCCCAATTCACATCCACAAATCACGCATTTTCCATTTTGTTTCATAAAAAGTTCTTTTTTTACTATAAGTGGAATCCCATTTCTAGAATTTTTCTTTCTAAAATGAGCTTTCATCCATTTCGAAATAATCATTACATACTTATCACTCACCACATGTCCTGTCTCTTTTTCAATTATACTTCGGGTAGTCACATTTTCATCATGGCTTTCCCTGTACAATTGCAATATTCGATTCCTATACTTAGTATCCAAATCCATTTTTTTGCAAATATCTCCAAACTGTTTTAGCCAAAAAGCCTTTTCATATTCTTTTACAATAGAATCGTTCTTCATTAGTTCAGTTAATTGTATCATCAAACCCCTCCCTGCTGAGTTTTAGGTCAAAGAGCGTTTCTTCAATAATCCTAATACATTCATCTGTATTTTTCTTTATCTCATCACCCCAAAACCGTATAACTGTCCATCCCTCAAACAGCAATCTCTTGTTTACCTCACCATCCCTCTCTATGTTTCGAGATATCTTACTTATCCAAAATTGACTGTTATTACTCTTCTCAAGTCTCAGCTTTAATACTTCCCAGTCCTTTCCATGAAAAAATTCCCCATCGCAGAAAATTGCTATCTTATATTTTGTCAAAATAATATCAGGGCTACCTGGAAGTTTTTTATAATTTTTACGATACCGGTATCCTTTCTTCCACAAAGCTTTTCTAAGTATAACTTCAATTTTTGTGTCTTTACTTCGGATATTCTTCATATTCTTATGTCGCTGTTCTTTTGTCAAAACATCTGCCACAAAATCACCTGTTCTTTTTAATAGAATTTTCCAAACACTCTCTATTTTATCACACAAGAATCTCATAATAAGTTCTTTGCTAAAATGTATATTTTTCTTACATTGTATTCCATGTATGCTATGTAGCAACCTCATCAATAGTATCCTTAAATTGAGGACTTATTTTTTATTCAGTGCTTTCATATACGCCAAAATTCTTTTATTTAGCATTTCCGTATCTTTTTCATCCTTTACAATATGCATTTTTCTATGACAGTTAGGACACAGCGCTACTGCATTGTCTATGCTATCATCACCTCCATCAGCCAATCTAATCAAATGATGTTCTTCCAAATATGGTAATCCATTTGCATTATTAAATGGAGCTGGCTGTCCACACAAATCACATTTTCCATTTGCCCTCTCTTTGACAGCAGCCGCAATCACAGGATCTCTATAATATACAGTTGTATTAACGCGAGACTTGCCCGGTTTACCACCCCTATGACATGCATCATCCAGTAGATCACCTCTGCTCATGCCTCTTTCACTTTCAACTTTCTTTTCAAACTCTTGATTAAACTCTGAGGCAAAATCTACAGAAGACTTTAAATTCAACAAAAAGGTATAACAATAATGTCCATCTTCATTTGTTCTCACAATTCTTAACTCTGTATGGTTTGGAATCAATGTATAAGCAATTACCAAAGAATAAATATCAGAAGAATTACATCCAATAAATCCTCTATCTAATGTAGACTTTTTAAGATACATATTAAATTCCAAATTTGAAGCATTTTCTATTTCTAATTTTCTATAATTCCAACCATCCTCATCAATCATTTTCCATTGATCAGCAGTCCTAGTAAATTCTTTGTAATCCTGTAAGACTTTTAATTTAAATTCATCTTTTATTGAGTCTAAATATTCCAAAAGATTATCCTTATCAAATCTATACAGATTAGATGTACTTAAAGAATATACTTCCTTTCCTGCATCTTTTTTTGTTACATTCACATCTCCACCAAAGAAATCAATCTCACTTATATTAAAATAAATTTCTCCACCAAGTCCGCTCGAACCTTTTGGCACAATATTCGATCCATAAAAAGGGATATTTTCAAAAAATACTTCATCATTATTAATTCTCTGCATTCTTAATTCCTCCTTCAATACATTGTACAAGTTTTTCAATTTCCTCTACATTTTGTCCCCATGATGCGTACATCAGATGTTTTATATCCAATAAAATTCCCTGAATATTCTCATAACTTTTTTCATTCGTTTTCCAATTACTATATGCAATTCCAATATTCTTTAATTCTTCACCGTTTTTCTGTGCATATGGCATTATAAAGGCATTGTAAACCTTATAATTCTCACCATGTTTTTTCTTGAAGCATTCCTGCTCTGCAATGAACTCACCATATGTAATTTGTTTATTTATTGATGTTGATTCCGGTAAATCTGTCATTCTCCTTGTTACACCATATTTATAATATTTAGCATCAAGTACATATACATTTCCATTCCAAATCATAATAGTATCAGGTTCTAAGCATGCATTTTCATATTGTACCCCATCAATAGACCAGTATGTATTTGGAAAGTATTCTCTTTTTTCTTTAATTCCATATACCTTGTTAATTAATGCTTCCCATACATATTCAAATCTATATGTCCCATACCGATAATTTTTCTCCGAATTCTCCTCCCCGTTATATAAAATTACGGCGAGCATATCCTGGAAAAGTTTCCTATTTCTATCATTAAATGTATTTGAAATTTTTGTTATCAGTATGGATTTAAAAAGACGAATATTCCTTTTTATTCGTGGCTTCTTGGGCAAAGTAGTTGTAAATAACCATCCAACTTTACTAAAACTCTCATAAACACAATATTCATGAATCAATGAAATCAGCTCATTCTCATTGACTTGATTTTTCCTAGTAACAAAATCAAGATAAAAACTGTCGTTATCCTGTATATAAGGTTTTTGTGTCTTGATTGTTCTATTCCAATCTATTTTTCCACGTTTAGCTACCGTAAAATGAATCTCACGCTCTTTGAAATATCCTCTCTCATAAAAATCCCGAATAATCGACAAATAAGCTTGAAAAGGGAACTCTGTACAATTATATATTCTTGCTTCGTTCTGTATTTCAGATTCTTTTCGAGCAGTTGTTTTCCCAATAACTGATAAAAGAACTATTATGTCTCGACGCAATTCTTTATCATCCCCGGGAATTACAAAGCCTAACGGAAAATGCACACTAAAATCCCCGTCCTTACATTTTAATCCAACAAATGTATCTTCATCCCAATTGGTATTTACTGAGCATTTATCTCTGATTGAAAATTCCGCCATAATCACACTCCTAACTTCTGTGATTTTGCTATTTACTCTATATCTGTATTTTTATTTACACTTTGTTCATTCATATTCTTAATCATTTTGGCATACAAATCATATCTCAAAACCGCTGCAAGACAATCCTCTTCTGTTGCTTCATAAGTCTCAATAACAGACTCTAGTGACTTGAATTTTGAATCAAAGACAGCCTCCTTGTCCATTTTGAACACATCATCCCACAGATATTTCAATACCTTTTCAGCAAAAACTTTTTGTGATAGTTCATTTGCCTTAACAAAATATGCACCAAGCCGCTTATCTTCTGAACTACTAGTGTCTTGATTAATATCAATAATCACATCATTAACCACTGTGGCAAAAGTACCCCAGTTTACTGTAGAGCCCTGAATAGTATCTAGTGCATGAGCACCCTCCTCGAACACAAACTTATTCGGTATGTGTTCCATTTTCCATCTTCTCTGAAAAGCGGTATCCAGTGTAAAGACATTTTGATCAGCAGTATTCATCGTTGCTAAAATGGACATATTAGATGGAATCTTAACTTCATGTTCTGAATTTCCATATACCTCATTTGCCACATCATAATTAGAAATACCATATGCACTTTCACCAACAACATCCTGCGGATATGACTCAGAATCTTTTCTATCTAATAACTGAAATATTTCGCCAAAAATAGCTGGTGCATTCCCTCTATTTATTTCTTCAATTATCAAGTAATAATGGTGGCCTGGATCATTCCATGATTTTTTTAGCATTTTTGTAAATGGCCCTGGTGTGAAAACATATCTAAGTTTATCATCCACTACCCGCGGAAGAATCTGTCCAACAAAATCAGAATATGTATAATCCTGATGAAACACCACTCTCTCTATTCTTCGTGGATCCGCACAATAATCATTTGCAATTTTATAACTCTTGCCTACACCAGGTACTCCGTATAACAAAACATTCTCAGCCCCTGTAAGCCTCTTTTCATTAACATTATTTTCATCTTTATTTAATTCATCCAATGTTTTATTTACAATTCCATGGAACTTACAAAACTGTGAATAAGTATGACGCTCAAAAAATTCTTCTCTAGAATTTTGTTGTGGAATACTAAATTCTTTTTCAATAAATGAAATTCTTTCTCTTAAATAATTAACATTCTGTTCCTCTACATATAAAAATTGTATACCATCCTTTTTTTGATACTTTAAGGGCACTGCATATGCTTTTAATGCATTAAGCAGAATATCTTCGCTTTTTCCACCAATCCTACGATTAAAAAACTCATTGTAATCTATTTTTAAATCAGGACTATCTAGTATTTCTTTTGCAATTTCACAAAAAATCAACATCGGTTCATCGTCTGAATTGACATACGGATTGGGGGCATAATACGTTTCAATCCAAAATTGCATGTACTTTTCCAACATATTATCATTAAATGTATATAAATATGACTGAATTCGAAACCTTCCACCACCTCTGTCTTCTAATCCAAACTGACATGCCTGCTGATAAGAAGTCTTTTTATATCCTGAAGACACTCTCTCGATCAGTTCTCCTGCCTCACTCCAAGTTAACTGTTCTGCCTGATCAGGATACACTTCCATCAATGCCTTTAAGTTATCAACCGTAAAATTCCTAAATCTTGCAAATGGCGAAAACGACATAATCCTATTCCTCCTCAATTAACGATGGATAGCTTTCAATTACTTTGTTCATAATATGAATTAAAACATCAACTACTATCGAATTTCCTGCCTGCTGATACATGGCTGTATCTGATACCTCTATTTTAAATTCATCTGAGAATCCCATAAGTCTCAGACACTCCCTTGGTGTAAGTTTTCTCAGCCTTCCATCTGTTGTAACATAATTATCCACACCCGCTCTATGCATTTTGTGCATTGTTGTAAGTAGTGGTCTCGCAACATCTAAATCGGTTTTTGGTTTACTATAAAAATTCTTTGTTCCTGTAGCCATTACATATTTGACCACTTTTTCAGACAAAAAGTATTTTTCAAGATCAGGTATTTCTTTTTCTTTTGCCTCTTCTTCTGACTGAAAAATAAAATCCCCATGCCAGTTAAACTGCTGATTCTTCTTTTGACATAATTGTACATCACCATCTATCTGCGTAAATCGCTTGGAAAGATTTTTCTCCTTTATCACAAACTCTACCCCCTTCTTTGGAAGAAAATATCCACCAGGGGCATTGTCCATAAGAAAATCTTTCATCTTTTTCTTTAATGGAATCGGCTCTGGAAAACTGAAATCTTTTACCAGTTTCAAATCCTCACGAAATCCTACAACAAATAATCGTTCTCTATTTTGTGGAATGCCATAATTCTTTGCATTTAAAATTGACCATGTGATTTTATATCCCAATTCTGCAAAAACTTGCTGCATTTTTTTCCATGTTTTCCCTCCATCATGTGATGTGACAGCTTTTACATTTTCATAAATAAAAACTTTAGGCTTTATTTCATCAATTAGTCTAGCATACTCATAAAAAAGTGTACCTCTTGTATCCTCCAAGCCTCTCTGTTTTCCTACCAAAGAGAACGACTGGCAAGGACTTCCTCCGACGAAAAGATCCACTTTACCAGCGTATTGCTTTCCATTTAGGAATGCAACATTCCAATGGAATTGCTCCTCTTTAATATTATAGTTTGCCATATATGACACTTTCACCTTGTTTCTCTTTTCCATCCCTTCATAAAGAGAATCTACATATTTCTTTCTAGCCTCCCAGTCATCTCCCATGGATTCAAGTTTCTTTTGTATATCCATATAATTAATTTTTTCATGCAATTGACTTGCCCTTTGTGATAAATCCTGTACCTTACGAATAATCTTCTTTCCATCTAGGGCTTCCAGTTTCTCATAAGCTGAATACACTAACTCTGAGATACTTCTCCAATCAATATCATCTCCACTTTCAAACTCAATATCTTTACCAAGATCCTCAAGAGAATTATCTCTCTTATAATCATTTGAAACTTCAAGAATAACCTGTAACTCTCTAAGTTTTGTCTGTTGCATAGAACCTTGTCCAATTTCAGCCAAAAACTTTTTATACTCTTTTACTCTTGATGCTTTAACATCTTTCATTGAAATAACTTTTTTCAATATTTTTTCCACTAATTTTGAGTTTTGTTTCGGTAATGAATCAATCTTATGAAGAACAGTTTCGTATTCATTTAATGCTTCTGCCAACATACCATCTAACTGATTTTTATATAAATCTTCAACTTCATCATTAAATTGAATATTTTTAATAATAACAGATAATTCTCTCAGCTCATTGCCGATTTCATCTATATTCATACCTATTTTTTTAGTAAGGATTGCCACATCACCATTATCACAGGCAAAAACTATCTCGTTCTTTATCTGCATTCTCTGCAATGCATGCTCTATTGCTCCAATACCGCTAAAAACAGTCGCTATCCTAATCATTATGCTCGTCTCCTCCTTCTGTATCCAAGCTTATTTCAACCATTTCCATGATGTCACAAATATCACAGTTAAGTGCATTACAAATTTTTTGTAAAATTTCTGTGTTTACATTCTCATTTTTTGACAATTTAGCTATGGATGTTGGACTAATCTTAGCTTTTTGAGCCAAATCTTTTTTTAACATATCTTTATCTATTAACAGTTTCCAAAGCTTTTTGTAACTTATCGTCTGCATTGCTTTCCTCCATTCAGGTTAAAGTTACCCGATTTCATATTATATAGTTTAGTATACCACGCAAACATTTGTTTGTACATACTGGATTGCAAAAAAATCTGCGTTCTTGAAATTCAAATTCACGATAAGTTCTATAATTTTTGTGAAAACGTTATTTTCTACATTTTATGCAACACCAGTATCAACTTTACTTTCAAAAATGAACGTACAGTAAATTTTTCAGTTACAGTTTTCTACCCACACCTAAGTAAAATTCTGTTTTTTCATTTGACCTACATGACGATTAACACAGGGGCACGCTATCGTGCCCTCTCTCTGTCTCCATCATTTCTTCCAATGACCTGTTCTTGCTTCATCTCCAATGTCTTTTCATAAATAGCCTGATAATCTTCAAATATCTTATCCTCATCAGAAGTATCCACTCCACATGCCTTGCAAACAGCACTGTACAGCTGAATATTGTATGAATTATTGTCCGGCTGAAACTGTAGCATTCTTGCCTTTTCGATAACAGACAAATCATCAAAAGCAATTCCCCGCTGTTTAATCTCATCCAACACCTCTTCTGTCTTGTTTTTGACAACCAATTCACACATGCCCTTATTAATCAAATCCGTCTCTTCCAGAAGTTCATCCACATCTGCAATATGCCCCATGTCCAGAAACTTCATCTGTACAACTGACCTAACTGTGTCGTAACTCTTTAGTTCCCCGAATCCATACATCTGAGCCTTTTCCAAAGGTGTCATCTTTTTATACGCCTCATATCCGCCTTTATCATCTGACCGATCATCAGCATATTCCTCCATAATATTCGCTTCGCCACCAACTCCTACTGTGGCATCCATGGTATCTTCTGCTGAAATCTGTTCACATACCTCTGCGCCTAACGAAATATCATAATCCTCTGATTCATTCATTACTGAAATATCTTCCATATCAGACACTGCATCATTAACAGATAACGCAATATTTTTCTCCTCCGCATACGGATACTCCGGCACTTCTATTGAATTACGAATCTCATCCTCAATAGTTGAAAAATCCAACATTGAAAACTTCTTATACTCTTCTACACACCCTTCAGCAATCTTCAGTTTCTTATTAATTGCCTTCTTCTCCGCCTTAAGTTCATCCAATTTCTCCTATGCTCCCATATGCCAGATCTGATAATCACGAATATCCTCCTCTGTTTTGCAAGCGCGTTTTCTTGCTCTGTTCTGCTGATACAAGTCCTGCTGACGTTCAGAGATTTTCTCTACATCCCGCTCTCCCAGAACCTGATAAGTCACAAGTCCCTCTACAGTTTTGATATTGTTATCCACAAGAAACAGGTACTGTTCCTGCAACTGGTTCATACGCTCCAATTCTTTCGCAAGATATGCAGAATGCTTATCAAATCGGCGCTGTTCCACCATTCTCGCCTGATAGATTCTGCGGTAATACTTCATCTGAAAATCAGTTATTCCACGTTTATGAATTGCCACAGTATTACCCACAACAAATTCCGGACGGATAAAGGGCATATCCAGGTAAAATTGGAATTTTCATCACATTTTTTTAATTCCTTTTCTAATGAAACAAGCACTTTCTTTCCCTGCTTATAATCATTAGAAATAAACTCCGGTTGATATGCCAAATTAGAATTTATTGTCCCATCTATAAATGCCGTTTCCAGCGATTGTTTTACTTCCTGTACCTTCATTTCCAATCTTGTTCCCTTTCTTCCACCCTGAATTCTGACAGTACCATCCGCTTCACCGGTTCGCCTTTGATATGGCTGGCTTCCATGCGCCATGCGCCGCTTCTGATACTTGAATCCATAAGTTTTAACACATAAATATTGTCAAAGCGGTTATAGATTGAATCGCCGCCAAGTCCTGACAGGCAGATGAGCTGCGTATTCGTTTTCTTTGCCATCTCCATCAGTGGTTTCAGTAGATGTTCCGCATTGGTCTGTGCAAACGGATTATCCATAATCAGCACCTTGCCTTCCTCTCCCGTGGTAAACAAATCACTCTCATCCCGCCGCATATAACTAAGCAGACAGGTCAGAATCACAAACGCTGATAAAAAGCCCTCACCGCCGGAATTGGCTGATACCTCTGCCCATGTAATCGGGACTTCACGTTCCGCTTCAATCTTATACAGCTTAATTTTTACACTGCCGATACCCACAGTATCATCATACAGTCTTTTTGTTGTAATGACATTTCCCAAAAATTCATTCAGATTTTCATTCTTATCAATCGTATCAAGACCATTTTGTATCACCTGCTCAAAATAATCGTGCAGTTTCATACGGAAATGTTCCTGTTCGCTTTCCCAGTCTGCTACCTGGATTTTTAACATTTTAATGTTTCTGCCGCGCACGCTGATTGTTGAATTTTTATCAATCATTGCAATATTCGCATTAACACTGCGCACGTATTCTAAAAACATTTCTTCAATGTTTTTTTGTTCATTGTCAATGCTTGCAAGATCAATTTTAAGTTTTTCCAGCTGGCTCTCATACGAAGCCTTATTCACGGCATACTGCTCTGCCAGATTCTTTGGACTGGCAGTCTGTGTCAACAGACTGTCAAATGTTTTCTTAAAATAATCTTCTGCATAAATATCTTTTGCTGCAATTGAACGGATTTCTTCTGCCAGACGGTTCTGCTCATCCTTTAACCGGGACAGTGCCGTTAGCAGATTTCTTTTTACCGTCTTCTGATACCGGGTAAGTTCCTGTGTCTCTACTGTTTCAATATCCGGAATCTGCTGTCTGATTTGTTCCTGTTCCTCCGGTGAAGCTGACACCGGTTCATCTGCATATTCGGATACACTTCCTGCCTGAACCTCCAGCTGATTTTTTTTGTTTTCCAGATTTTTTAATGCTTTTTCAATCGACTGTACCTCATATTTTTTCAGTTGTATACGTTCTTTAAAATCTGTATCCGTAATTGTTTCCGGTAATACGTTGTATGAAGAAGCGGATGCAGCTTAAAATCCAGCTTTTCACTGACATCACCGTAATCCGGCTCTTTCACATACTCCCAGAATGCCACGGGAAGCGCCGGCTTTTTACCATTCGTTCCTGCACTGCGGACCGGTGCCAGCGTTCCCTGTGAGAGTTCAAGCATAATATCTGCATACAGCTGTCCATACTCTTTTTCAGGCGATTGTGCGATAATATCTTTTAAAAACACTTTTCTTTTTTTCATATATTATTTCCGCTTTCTAAATGTTATTTATATCTTAAATCTGCTTCCCCACTGCACGATTTAAATTGTATTTAGTATTATTTTAACATTATTCATGAAGTGGGACAATAGAATCTTATATCTTGCTTCTTAAAACGCTTTCATTATATTCACATTGTATTTATAGCTGCAAAAAACAGCACGAAATCTTCCAAAATCTCAAAAATATGTAAAAAATCAGTAACATTTTCTCTATAAACGACCTATAATCAGTATATGATTTGCTTCGTTAGATATTATTTATATACCAAGAATGCGGCAATGTACCATTTTATTATTTCTTTTTAAGAATGGAGGTTATTATGGCAGATTTTATTTTACTTGATGAAGATTTCTCTGATTTTCCCATTGGTGAATTCCCTTATGATAAGAATCATTCGGCAATGGGTGAGTATCATTTTATCCATTATCCCGGATATTATGGTAAATGGCATGACCCGGTATGCAACCACACTTATAACGGTCAGGGAGCTTCCTGGATTATTTCTGAATATAATGGAAAACATTTTATGGAGCAGATGCGTATCCGCAATGACAAGCCCCACCGGACTTTTCCTATGCTTACAAGCGGCGACAGATTCTGGCGCGATTATACTATAACTGCAAGTGTCCGTATGTTTACTACCAAATGGGGTAATGCCGGCATTGGTTTTTGTTGTCAGAACTCTGCTAATCTTCTTGTCCTTGTTTTTGAAGAACATGAACTGAGAGTTGAATACCGTCATAAAGAAGAGGTTACTATTCTTGATTCTGTAGCTTTTAACTACAACTGTGACGATACTTATATCCTTAAAGCAGAAATTAAAGGCAGCCATGTTATATGCAGCGTTGATGATAAGGTTTATTTTGACTTTGACACTGAATATGCCGGACAGGGTGGCAAGATTGCCATTACAGCAACGATCCCTGCACAGTTTGGTTTTGTAAATGTTACTACTTCTGAAAGTACTGCTGCTTCTATTGATGCTGCAAGAAATGCTTATAAAGCTGAATGTGAAGATGCACAGGCACATTATCCTAAGATGAAGCTTCTCAAAAAGATTAATCTTAAGGGCTGTGGCACCGGAAGGCAGCTTCGTTTTGGTCATCTGCTTGGCAACGGCGAATACCAGATGGTTATGGCACAGTGCCAGAAAAGAGTAAACCGTGATGCTTATGGAACCATCAGCTGTCTCACCGCATTTGACCTTGACGGCAATATTTTATGGCAGCACGGTGAACCAACCAATAATCACGACATTGGCACTATATCAGCTGACATGCCTATGCAGATATATGATATTGATGGTGATGGTTTTGACGAGGTTATAACCGCCAAGAATTTTGAAATTCTTATTCTTGATGGCAGAACAGGTGAAGTCAAGAAACGTGCCAAAGCACCTTTCTCCACAACAGAAGAGGACGGAACGATTATTGGTGTTCCTGATAAAATCTATGCTTTTGACAGAATTAACCCTGACGGTATGCGTATATGTAATTTCCGTGGTCTTGATAAGCCACGTGATATTCTTATTAAGGATCGTTATTGCAGGGTGTATGCACTTAACGATGACCTGGAGGTTATGTGGCATTTCCAGAGTGATAAGAATACCGGGCATTTTCCTTTTGCAATTGATATTAACGGGGATGGGCATGATGAACTTCTGGTAGGTTATAACATGCTTGACTGCCACGGTAACAAGATGTGGACCATGCCTGTTAATGAAGACCATATTGATGAGATTGTTCCAGGCAGATTCGAATCAGGACCGCACAAAGGCACTAAATTCTTTGCCTGCGTTGCGGGAAAGGAAGGCTTCCTGATATCTGATTTTAACGGAAAACTTCTCAAAAAGGATGGCATAGGTCATGCACAGCGTGTCAGTCTCGCTAATTACCTTCCTGACCACCCAGGTTATGAAATGGTTGTTGTTAATTTCTGGGGACATCAGGGAATTATATATTTCTATGACAGCGAAGGTAACCAGTTATGGGAAATGGAAAATGAGCTTAATGGTAATCTTTTAACACCTGTAAACTGGACTGGTGACGGTCAGGACTTCATTCTTCTTAATGCTGATGTAGAGCGCGGTGGAATGATTGATGGCAGAGGTATTCAAGTTGTTAAGTTCCCTGATGACGATCATCCTACCATGTGTGCAGAAGCTGTAAATCTCTACGGCGATGCCCGTGATGAAATTGTGACATGGGATTATGATTCAATGTACATATATACACAGGATGATGCACCTAAAGATGAGGTATATGCACCTTTCAAATATCCTGATTATAATGCTTCTAATTACCGTGGAGAGTACTCTTACCGTGAGAAGTGGTGGTAAAAATTTAAGAATATAAATGGCTGAGCAAGCCAAAAAAAGGCTTCCGGGATTTTCCCGGAAGCCTTTAAATTTACTGTATAAATACTGAGTACATCAACCAATAAAATTACTCAATGATTGTAGCAACAGCACCTGAACCTACTGTACGTCCACCTTCACGGATAGCGAAACGAAGACCCTGCTCCATAGCTACGTTGTGGATAAGTTCAACTGTCATTTCTACGTTATCACCAGGCATGCACATTTCTGTACCAGCTGGAAGTTCACAAACACCAGTAACATCAGTTGTTCTGAAGTAGAACTGTGGTCTGTAGTTGTTGAAGAATGGAGTATGACGTCCACCTTCGTCCTTTGTTAATACGTAAACCTGAGCTGTAAACTTGTGATGAGGTGTGATTGAACCTGGCTTGCAGAGAACCTGTCCTCTCTGGATTTCGTCTCTCTGAACACCTCTAAGAAGTGCACCAATGTTATCACCTGGCTGTGCTTCATCAAGAAGCTTTCTGAACATTTCGATACCAGTTACAACAACCTTACGGATGTCATCATGGATACCAACGATTTCAACTTCTTCATTTATATGAAGAACACCACGTTCTACTCTACCTGTAGCAACAGTACCACGACCTGTGATAGAGAATACGTCTTCTACTGGCATAAGGAATGGCTTATCTGTATCTCTTTCTGGATCTGGAACATATTCATCGATTGTGTGCATAAGTTCAAGAATCTTATCGCCCCATTCGCTGTTCGGATCTTCAAGAGCCTTAAGAGCTGAACCCTGGATGATTGGTGTGTCATCGCCTGGGAAGCCATACTCGTTAAGGAGTTCTCTGATTTCCATATCTACTAATTCAAGAAGTTCCGGATCATCAACCATATCACACTTGTTCATGAATACAACGATGTAAGGAACACCTACCTGACGAGCAAGAAGGATATGTTCTCTTGTCTGAGCCATAACACCATCTGTAGCAGCTACTACGAGGATACCAGCATCCATCTGAGCAGCACCAGTGATCATGTTCTTAACGTAATCGGCATGACCTGGGCAGTCAACGTGAGCGTAATGTCTCTTTTCTGTTTCATATTCAACGTGAGCTGTAGAGATTGTGATACCTCTTTCTCTTTCTTCTGGAGCCTTATCGATATTTTCGAATGCAACAGCTTCACCTGTACCAAGTCTCTCATGAAGAGTCTTTGTGATAGCAGCTGTAAGTGTAGTCTTACCATGATCTACGTGTCCAATTGTACCAATGTTACAATGTGGTTTAGTTCTTTCAAATTTAGCCTTTGCCATTGTTTAAAATCCTCCTTAAAATGATTCATACCCTTTATGGGGTTTCATAGCTAAAATCTATTATATTGCATTTTTAAATATTTTGCAACTATATTTTTATTAGATTATTTTGCTCTTGAAGCAATAACCTTATCCTGAACGGACTTTGGAGCCTGTTCATACTTATCAAAGAACATAGAGTAGTTACCACGACCCTGTGTCTTAGAACGAAGGTCGGTAGCATATCCGAACATCTCTGAAAGCGGAACGAATGCTTTAATCATCTTACCACCTGAGATATCTTCCATACCTTCGATACGTCCTCTACGAGAGTTGATATCACCGATAACATCACCCATGTATTCTTCCGGCATTGTAACTTCAACCTTCATGATTGGCTCAAGAAGTGCCGGAGCTGCCTTAGCCATAGCATCCTTGAATGCCATAGAACCGGCAATGTGGAATGCCATTTCTGATGAATCGACTTCATGGTAAGATCCATCATAGATATCTGCTCTAAGTCCGAGAACCGGGAATCCAGCTAAAATACCTGAGTTAGCGGCTTCACGGATACCATCTGCAACTGAAGGGATGTATTCCTTAGGAATAGCACCACCAACTACTGATGATTCACAGAAAAGTACCGGAGGCTCATTGATTAATACTGTATTCTTTGTTTCAACATCGAACTTATCAACGTTTGCTTCAAGTGGTGAGAAACGTACTTTACAGTGACCATACTGACCACGACCACCTGACTGCTTAGCATACTTACTATCAACATCAACTGCCTTTGTAAAGCATTCTCTGTAAGCAACCTGTGGAGCACCTACGTTTGCTTCTACCTTGAATTCACGAAGAAGTCTGTCTACGATGATATCAAGATGAAGTTCACCCATACCTGCGATAATTGTCTGACCGGTTTCCTGATCTGTGTGGGCACGGAATGTCGGATCTTCTTCAGCAAGCTTTGCTAAAGCTTCACCCATCTTACCCTGGTCATTCTTAGTCTTTGGTTCGATAGCAAGTTCGATAACCGGCTCTGGGAATTCCATTGACTCTAAGATAACCGGATGCTGTTCGTCACAGATTGTATCACCTGTTACAGTGAACTTCAGACCTACAGCAGCTGCGATATCTCCTGAATAAACCTTATCAATTTCTTTTCTGTTGTTAGCATGCATCTGAAGGATACGACCAACTCTTTCCTTCTTGTTCTTGTTTGCATTTAATACATATGAACCACCGTTCAATGTACCAGAGTAAACTCTGAAGAATGCCAGCTTACCAACGAATGGGTCTGTCATAATCTTGAATGCAAGAGCTGAGAATGGTTCTTCATCAGATGACTTTCTTGTAACTTCGTTACCGTCTTCATCAACACCTGTGATATCCGGGATATCTGTTGGTGCAGGCATGTATTCGATAACTGCATCAAGAAGCTTCTGAACACCCTTGTTCTTATAAGCTGTACCGCAAAGACAAGGAATTGCTGTACCTTCGATAGTACCCTTTCTTAAAGCTGCCTTTAATTCAGGAATTGTAAGTTCTTCATCATTAAAGAACTTTTCCATAAGGTCTTCATCAAGTTCAGCACACTGTTCAATGAGCTTGTCATGATATTCCTGAGCCTGATCCTTTAAATCATCAGGAATTTCACCTACGGAAATATCATCACCCTTATCTCCGTTGAAGACATAAGCCTTCATTTCAAATAAGTCGATGATACCCTTAAATTCATCTTCCTTACCAATCGGAATCTGTACAAGTACAGGATTCTTACCAAGCTTTGTTATAAGCTGGTTGCATGATCCAAAGAAATCTGCACCCATCTTATCCATCTTGTTCATGAAAGCCATACGTGGTACATTGTATTTATCAGCCTGACGCCATACGTTCTCTGACTGCGGTTCTACACCGTTCTGAGCATCGAACACACCTACAGCACCATCAAGAACTCTAAGTGAACGTTCAACTTCTACTGTGAAGTCAACGTGACCCGGAGTATCAATGATGTTGATACGGTATTCTGGCTGTGTCTTATCTGGCTTACCTTCTTTTTCCGGTGTCCAGTGACATGTTGTAGCAGCTGAAGTAATTGTGATACCTCTTTCCTGCTCCTGGGCCATCCAGTCCATGGTAGCAGTACCTTCATGAGTATCACCAATTTTGTGGTTTACACCAGTATAATAAAGGATACGCTCTGTTAATGTAGTCTTACCTGCATCGATATGAGCCATGATACCAATATTTCTGGTTCTCTCCAATGGATATTCTCTTCCAGCCATCGGTAAATCCTCCTATATTATTAGAATCTGTAATGAGCAAAAGCCTTGTTTGCTTCTGCCATCTTGTGCATATCTTCTTTCTTCTTTACAGAAGATCCTGTATTGTTTGCAGCATCGAGGATTTCATTTGCAAGTCTTTCTTCCATTGTCTTCTCGCCTCTTGCACGAGAATAAGCTGTCATCCAACGAAGAGCTAAAGCCTGTCTTCTGTCCGGCTTAACTTCGATCGGTACCTGATAAGTAGCACCACCGATACGTCTAGCCTTAACTTCAAGAACTGGCATGATATTGTTCATAGCTTCTTCGAAAACTTCGATAGCAGGTCTTTCAGTCTTTGCTGCGACTCTGTCAAATGCTCCGTATACAATCTTCTGGGCAACTCCTCTCTTACCATCAAGCATAATGTTGTTGATAAGCTTTGTCACGACCTTATTATTGTAAATAGGATCTGCTAATACATCTCTTTTCTGAGTATGTCCTTTACGTGGCACGGTTCTTCCCTCCTTAACAATATTCATTAATTCATCGGTACTCACAAATATATATGACCTTTTTCCACCTGCGACATCCAATAAAGGCTGCCGCCATCGGGATAATCGGCTGTGTACGTGCGCGGTATATCTTAAACCTGCAACCTTCGGATTAATCTAACTCCGGCACTTGTTATAAATCATATTGTGAATAAATGCGGACTATTTCCGCGTTTTACTGCATGGTTTTTAGAAAATCCGCCAACCTGCAATTTGCCTTTACGATACTAATTATTTAGCATCCTTAGGTCTCTTGGCACCGTATTTAGAACGTGCCTGTCTTCTCTTAGCGACACCTGCTGTATCAAGTACACCACGAACGATGTGATATCTTGTACCTGGTAAATCCTTAACACGTCCACCTCTGATCAGAACAACGCTGTGTTCCTGAAGATTGTGTCCTTCACCTGGGATATAAGATGTTACTTCAATACCGTTTGAAAGACGAACTCTGGCAATCTTTCTAAGGGCTGAGTTAGGCTTCTTAGGTGTTGCAGTCTTAACAGCTGTACAAACGCCTCTCTTCTGTGGAGCAGCTACGTCTGTTGCTTTCTTCTGAAGTGAGTTGTATCCCTTCTGAAGAGCTGGTGCTGTAGACTTCTTTACTGTTGTTTTTCTTCCCTGTCTTACTAACTGGTTAAATGTAGGCATTCCTTTTTCACCTCCCGGAATTAGAATAATTCATGGTTGCATATTCAGTTCATTTCTGAATAATGTGGCATAGCAGGGCTTTCCTGTTATCACACACTTGTTTAGTATATATTTTATATTTTTATATGTCAAGCACTTTTTAAAATTTTTAGCTCAAAGATATATCTGCTCAAACTTTTTCTGTAAAAACCAGAAATTCCGGTACAGTGCATTACCACTATACCGGAACTTTTTATCCTATGCCTGAAACGGCTTTAGTTTTATTCTGTTACTGTAACTTCTTCTTCCGTCAGTTCCAGTGTTTCGTCATCAGAAATGTCAGATGCAGCTTCTTCTTTTGCTCTTTCGGCTGCTTCTTCTTCAATTTCTTTGCGGACCCTTTCATTAGAATCCAGTTCAACGTTCTGATAACGCTTCATACCTGTACCGGCAGGAATCAGTTTACCAATGATAACGTTTTCCTTCAGACCAATCAGCGGATCGACCTTACCGTTAATAGCGGCATCTGTCAGAACCTTTGTTGTTTCCTGGAAGGAAGCAGCTGACAGGAATGAATTTGTTGCAAGAGAAGCCTTTGTAATACCCAGAATAATTGAAGTACCTGTTGCAGGAGTCTTGCCTTCCTCTTCCAGCTTTTCGTTTACTTCTGTAAATTCAATTGTATCTACCTGAGAACCTGTCAGGAATTCTGAATCTCCAGGAGATTCAATAACAATCTTCTTTAACATCTGGCGTACAATCAATTCGATATGCTTATCGTTGATTTCTACACCCTGGATACGGTAAACCTTCTGAACTTCACGCAGTACGTAATCCTGTACGGCACGTACGCCGAGGATTCTTACGATATCATGAGGATTTTCAGAACCTTCTGTGATTTCTTCACCCTTTACAACAATCTGACCTTCCTGAACCTTGACTCTTGTATCTCTAGATACAGGATAAGCCTTTGAGTTACCATCATCGTCTGTAATAACAATATCTGTCTTCTTTTCTGTCTTTGCAAAGCTTACGACACCGCCAAACTCTGCCAGTACAGCAAGTGCCTTTGGCTTTCTTGCTTCAAAAAGTTCTTCGACACGAGGAAGACCCTGTGTAATATTATCACCGGCAACACCACCTGTATGGAAAGTACGCATAGTAAGCTGTGTACCCGGTTCACCGATAGACTGGGCAGCGATAATACCAACAGCTTCACCAACCTGTACGGTCTGACCTGTCGCCATGTTAGAACCGTAGCACTTTGCACATACACCAATGTGTGAACGGCAGGTAAGAATTGTTCTGATTTTAACCTTTTCAACACCTGTTGCAACAATCTGTGCTGCTCTCTTTGGTGTTACAAGGTGGTTTGCAGCTAAAATCACTTCACCGGTAGACGGATCAATGATGTCTTCTGCAAGATATCTGCCTGTAATACGTTCTTCTAATGATTCAAGGATATCTGCCTTTGCATCACTGCTTGCAGTTGCCTTATCATTTACGAATTCAGATACATACATACCCGGAATTGCCTTACCGGCGCTGCAGTCTGTTTCTCTGATAATCAAATCCTGTGATACGTCTACAAGACGTCTTGTAAGGTATCCTGAATCGGCTGTACGAAGCGCTGTATCGGACAGACCCTTACGCGCACCATGCGCTGAAATGAAGTATTCCAGTACATCAAGACCTTCACGGAAGTTGGACTTGATTGGGAGTTCGATTGTATTACCGGATGTATCTGCCATCAAACCACGCATACCTGCAAGCTGCTTAATCTGCTGGTTAGAACCACGGGCACCTGAATCGGCCATCATGAAGATGTTGTTGTATTTATCAAGACCTTCAATCAGGGCATCCTTTAATGCCTCATCCGTTTCCTGCCATACGCGGATAACATTCTTATGTCTTTCTTCATCTGTTGAACGACCTCTGTTGTAGTTTACAGTAATCTGTTCAACCTTCTTTTCTGCATCGGAAATCAGTTTCTTCTTAATCGGCGGCACAGTCATTTCTGAAATAGAAACGGTCATGGCTGCTCTTGTAGAATACTTATAACCCATTGCCTTAATATCATCAAGTACTTCGGCTGTTGTCGTTGTACCGTGGGTATTAATAACGTGCTGTAAAATATCCTTTAACTGCTTCTTTCCTACATGGAAATCAACCTCCAGAAGCATCTGGTTTTCTTCCTTGCTTCTGTCTACATATCCTAAATCCTGTGGGAGAATTTCATTGAAAATGAATCTTCCCAGTGTAGATTCTACATTACCTGAAACGGTATTGCCTTCTGCATCGGTCTTTGTCATATGAACTAAAATCTTAGAGTGTAATGTAATAACTCCGTTTTCATATGCAAGAAGTGCTTCGTTTACATTCTTAAAGAACTTACCTTCACCCTTTGCCCCCGGTCTTTCCTGTGTCAGATAGTAAATACCAAGAACCATATCCTGTGAAGGAACAGCTACAGGGCCACCATCAGACGGCTTTAACAGGTTGTTTGGTGAAAGCAGCATGAAGCGGCATTCTGCCTGTGCTTCTACTGAAAGTGGCAGATGGACGGCCATCTGGTCACCATCGAAATCGGCGTTGAACGCTGTACAAACAAGCGGATGCAGCTTAATTGCCTTACCTTCTACAAGGATTGGCTCGAATGCCTGAATACCAAGTCTGTGCAGTGTAGGAGCACGGTTTAACATAACCGGATGCTCTTTGATAACATCTTCCAGCACATCCCATACGCTGTTTTCAAGATGTTCTACGCTCTTTTTCGCTTTCTTAATATTGTCAGCCAGTCCACGTCTTACCAGTTCTCTCATAACAAACGGCTTAAACAGCTCAATTGCCATTTCCTTTGGAAGACCACACTGATAAATCTTTAATTCAGGACCTACAACGATAACAGAACGGCCTGAATAGTCAACTCGCTTACCAAGGAGGTTCTGACGGAAACGTCCCTGCTTACCCTTTAACAGGTCTGAAAGTGACTTTAACGCTCTGTTACCAGGACCTGTTACCGGACGTCCGTTTCTACGTCCGTTATCAATCAGGGCATCAACAGCTTCCTGAAGCATTCTCTTTTCATTACGGATAATGATTTCCGGAGCGCCCAGCTCAATCAGACGTGCAAGTCTGTTGTTTCTGTTGATGATTCTTCTATATAAGTCATTTAAATCGGATGTTGCAAAACGTCCACCGTCTAACTGTACCATTGGTCTTAAATCCGGTGGGATTACCGGAATTTCAGTTAAGATCATCCATTCCGGTCTTGTTCCGGCTGTTAAAAACGCTTCCATGACTTCAATTCTCTTAATGAGTCTTGCTGCCTTCTGGGAAGTTGTATTTTCAAGTTCTTCCTTTAACTTTGCAACTTCTGATTCCAAATCTACATTTTTAAGCAGTTCATAAATGGCTTCCGCACCCATGCCGACACGGAATGTATTGCCGTACTGATCGTAGAGTTCACGGTATTCCTGTTCTGTTAAAATCTTCTTGAACGGAATTTCTGTCGTACCCGGATCAATTACAATATAAGCTGCAAAATATAATACTTTTTCAAGGTTCTTCGGTCCGATGTCCAGAATCAGATCCATACGGCTAGGAATTCCCTTAAAATACCAGATATGGGAAACAGGAGCCGCTAAATGGATATGTCCCATACGATCTCTACGGACACTGGCCTTTGTTACTTCGACACCACACTTATCGCAGATAATACCCTTATCTTTGATTTTCTTATATTTACCGCAGTGACACTCCCAGTCCTTACTCGGTCCAAAGATTCTTTCACAATACAAACCATCTTTTTCCGGTTTTAAAGTTCTGTAGTTGATTGTCTCCGGCTTTGTAACCTCACCGTGAGACCACTCTAAAATATCCTCCGGAGAAGCCAGTTTAATCTGAATCTTATCAAACTTCATAGACTGACTGGTCAAATCTCTTTTTGATTCTTCTGCCATGATCGTGCTCCCTTCTATTAATCCATCATATCTGAATTGCCATCGCCATAATCATCTGCATCATCAAATGCATCATCGCCGGCATACTCTACATCCTCTGCATCTTCAAAGCCGTCTTCACCGACTGTCTGAATGGTTGAACCATTCTTAGCATATTCTGCTTCCTCTTCTCTGCTGTCACGTCTGTATCTGCCATCATCAAGAACTTTCTTGAAGTCAGTTACTTCGTATTCAGAGCTTTCAAGCAGTTTCACTTCATTGTTATCCTTATCAAGCACTCTTACGTCTAATGCCAGGGACTGGAGTTCCTTTAAAAGTACCTTGAAGGATTCCGGAATACCCGGTTCAGGGATATTTTCACCCTTGATAATTGCTTCGTAAGTACGAACTCGTCCTACAACATCATCGGACTTCACAGTCAGGATTTCCTGTAATGTATATGATGCACCGTAAGCTTCCAGTGCCCAAACTTCCATTTCACCGAAACGCTGTCCACCGAACTGTGCTTTACCACCGAGCGGCTGCTGTGTTACAAGTGAGTAAGGACCTGTTGAACGTGCATGAATCTTATCATCAACCAGATGATGGAGCTTTAAGTAGTGCATGAAACCGATTGTTACAGGGCTGTCAAAATATTCACCTGTACGTCCGTCACGCAGTCTTACCTTACCGTCACGTCCGATTGGAACACCCTTCCATTCTTCTCTGTGTGCTCTGTTGTCACTCAGATACTGGAATACGTCAGGATTCAGCAGTTCTTTATATTTATCTGTAAATGTTACCATATCTTCCGGATAATCTTCGCCATTTTCCTGTGCAGCTGCCTTTTCACGCTGTAATTCTTCATCATCAAAAGGTGTATTTGCATAGTCATTTGCCATATCCAGTGTATCCATAATATCATTTTCGTCTGCACCGTCGAATACCGGTGTAGAAATGTTAAAGCCAAGCACCTTTGCTGCAAGACTTAAATGGATTTCAAGCACCTGTCCGATATTCATTCGTGAAGGCACACCCAGAGGGTTTAAGACGATATCAAGCGGACGTCCGTTTGGAAGGAATGGCATATCTTCCACAGGGAGAACTCTGGAAACGACACCCTTGTTACCATGACGGCCGGCCATCTTATCACCTACAGAAATCTTTCTCTTCTGTGCAATATAGATGCGGACAGACTTGCTGACACCCGGTGCCAGTTCATCGCTGTTTTCTCTTGTAAATGTCTTCACTGCCACAACGATACCATATTCACCATGAGGTACCTTTAATGAAGTATCTCTTACTTCTCTTGCCTTTTCACCAAAGATTGCACGAAGCAGTCTTTCTTCGGCTGTCAGTTCTGTTTCACCCTTTGGTGTTACTTTACCAACCAGAATATCTCCGGCACGTACTTCTGCACCGATGCGGATCACACCGTTTTCATCCAGATCCTTGATAGAATCACTGCTTGCGGAAGGAATATCTCTTGTGATTTCTTCCGGTCCTAACTTTGTATCACGGGCTTCAATTTCATATTCTTCAATATGGATAGAAGTGTATACATCATCACGCACCAGACGTTCACTTAATAATACAGCATCTTCGTAGTTGTAACCTTCCCATGTCATGAAACCGATTAACGGGTTCTTACCTAATGCAATTTCACCATTCTGTGTAGAAGGACCATCTGCGATAACATCGCCTTCCTTCACCTTGTCACCTTTAAATACGATTGGACGCTGGTTATAGCAGTTGCTCTGGTTACTTCTTGAGAACTTTGTCAGCTTATACTCATGTACCTTGCCGTCATCTTCTCTTACAATAATTTTATCAGATTCAGACAAAAGAACTTCACCGTCTGCTTCTGCTACAACGCAGACACCTGAGTCTCTTGCTGTCTTATTTTCAATACCTGTACCAATAACCGGTGCTTCTGTCATCAGAAGCGGTACGGCCTGACGCTGCATGTTGGAACCCATCAGCGCTCGTGTACAGTCATCGTTCTGAAGGAACGGAATCATGGATGTCGCAACAGAGAATACCATCTTTGGCGATACGTCCATTAATTCAATCTGTGTCTTGTCAAATTCAGAAGTTTCTTCTCTGTAACGGCCGGATACAGTATTCTTAACGAAATGTCCTTCTTCGTCAATTTCCGCATTCGCCTGTGCTACATGATAATCATCTTCTTCATCAGCCGTAAAGTACTGTACTTCATCGGTAACACGCGGATTCTTTGGATCGGTTCTGTCTACCAGACGGTACGGTGCCTCTACAAAACCATATTCGTTAATTCTTGCATAAGATGCAAGTGAGTTAATCAGACCGATGTTCGGACCTTCAGGTGTTTCAATAGGACACATTCTTCCGTAATGTGTATAGTGAACATCTCGAACCTCGAAACCGGCACGATCTCTTGACAGACCACCCGGTCCTAATGCAGAAAGACGTCTTTTATGCGTAATTTCTGACAACGGGTTATTCTGATCCATGAACTGTGACAGCTGGGAACTTCCAAAGAATTCCTTAATCGCTGCCGTAACCGGTTTAATGTTAATCAGTGACTGCGGAGAAATACCGCTTAAGTCCTGTGTGGACATTCTTTCCTTGACAACTCTTTCCATTCTGGAAATACCGATTCTGAACTGGTTCTGTAACAGTTCGCCGACCGCTCTGATACGTCTGTTACCAAGGTGATCAATATCATCCTTTGTACCAACGCCGTATTCAAGGTGCATATTATAATTAATAGAAGCAATAATATCTTCTACAGTAATGTGCTTTGGAATCAGATCGGCAATGTTCTTGCAGATTGCTTCTTTGATTTCTTCAAGTGATTCATTTTCAGCTAAAATCTGGCTGAGTACAGGGAAGAATACAGCTTCTGTAACACCGAGTTCTCTTGCTTCTTCCTTTGAAATATCAACCCATTTTGTAATATCAACTGCCATGTTAGACAGCACTTTTACTCTCTTTGTTGTAATTGTACCGTCACTGTTTCTTAAATCTACATTTAAGAAGACTGCCGGAACCGCTGCATCCTGAATTGCCTGTGCTGTTTCTCTGTCAAGCTTATCGCCTGCCTGTGCAATGACATTGCCCTGTGTATCCACAACATCATCTGCAAGGATATGTCCTGAAAGTCTGCTCTTGAAAGAAAGCTTCTTATTAAACTTATATCTTCCCACCTTTGCAAGGTCATATCTTCTCGGATCAAAGAACATACCTGAAATCAGCGCTTCCGCACTATCTACAGATAACGGTTCACCCGGTCTTAACTTCTTATAAAGCTCTAAAATACCTTCCTGATAGTTTGTAGAAGTATCCTTCTCCATTGTAGCAAGAAGCTTTGGTTCTTCGCCGAAAATATCAATAATTTCAGCATTTGTTCCGAAACCGAGTGCACGAATCAGCACGGTTACAGGAACCTTTTTATTTCTATCTACTTTAACATAGAACACATCGTTGGCATCTGTTTCATACTCTAACCATGCACCACGGTTTGGGATAACCTGTGAGCTGTAAAGGAAAATCTTACCGTACTTATCCTTCTGGATATCGTAATAGATACCTGGTGAACGTACCAGCTGGCTGACGATAACTCGTTCTGCTCCGTTGATAACGAATGTTCCCGTCTTTGTCATAAGTGGAAGGTCGCCCATGAAAATTTCATGTTCGCTGATATCTTCACTTTCCTTATTGTGGAGTCTTACTCTTACCTTCAGAGGTGCTGCATATGTAGCATCTCTTTCCTTACATTCTTCAATAGAATACTTGACATCATCTTCGCATAAAGCAAAGTCAACAAATTCCAGACTCAATCTGCCATTGTAGTCTGCTATTGGAGAGATATCATCAAAAACTTCTTTTAACCCTTCATCCAGGAACCACTGATAAGAGTCCTTCTGAACTTCAATAAGGTTCGGCATTTCAAGAACTTCTTTCTGTCTTGAATAGCTCATTCTCATGCTCTTGCCTGCCTTGACCGGACGCATTCTGTTTTTCTCCATTGACGTTTCACCCCTTGTGTTTATTTTTATATAAAATCTGATATTTTTAATATGCAATGCAATAAAAAAGCATAAGCATACACAATAGTGCATTGTCCATAATAGCATACAGTCACTTGTCTGTCAAGCACTATACATGATAATTTTTACCAGTTTTCCTTTTTATTACATTTGCGCGCATAATTATGAATATTATAACATTTTCAGAATTGAAAGTAAATTCATTTTCACGAATTACACCGCTGCCGTACAGTATTTCTATAACGTAAAAAACCGGACTCCCGCAGGAATCCGGTTCTTAATTTTATATTGATACTGTTGTGGGTAAAATTACTTAAGAGTAACCTTAGCGCCTTCAGCTTCAAGCTTCTTCTGAATTTCTTCAGCTTCTTCCTTAGAAGCGCCTTCCTTAACAACCTTAGGTGCGCCATCAACAACTTCCTTAGCTTCCTTTAAGCCAAGACCTGTGATTTCACGAACAACCTTGATAACCTTAACCTTGTTAGCGCCAGCTTCTGTAAGTTCTACGTCGAATTCTGTCTTTTCTTCACCTGCTGCTGCGCCAGCACCTGCTGCTGCAACAACAACGCCTGCTGCTGCAGATACGCCGAATTCTTCTTCGCAAGCCTTAACTAAATCGTTTAATTCTAATACTGATAATCCCTTAATAACTTCAATGATTTCCTGTGTAGTCATTTATTTACTCTCCTTTTATATTATTGGGCTGCTGCCCGGACCGTCCATACGGTATCCGTACAGACTCTGTTCAACATTTCCATGGATACGTTTTGTATCCGGACACGGAAATTAAGCAACTTCTTCGTTCTTTTCAGCGATCTGCTTAATAACACGTGCAAAGTTTGTAATAGGTGACTGGATGCTTCCAAGGAACTTGCTGAGAAGTTCGTCTCTTGACGGAATAGAAGCAATTGTCTGAATGCCAGCTGCATCGTAGTATGTTCCTTCAACAACACCGCACTTTAATTCAAGAGCTTCAGCTGTCTTAGCGAAGTTGCTAAGGATTCTAGCCGGAGCTGTTGCATCTGTAGCGCAGATAGCAATTGCTGTAGGTCCTTCAAGCATATCTGTCATTGGCTCGAATTCTGTACCTGCGATAGCTCTCTTTACTAAAGTATTCTTATATACCTTGTAAACGACACCGGCTTCTCTTAACTGCTTACGAAGCTGTGTATCCTGCTCTACAGTTAAGCCACGGTAGTCAACTAAAACAACGCCCTGCGCGCCATTTAAGTGTCCTGAAATTTCGTCTACGATAGGTGCTTTAAGTTCTACCTTTGCCATGAATTTGTTACCTCCTGTTAGATTTGTATCCCACCAGAGGGATAAATTCTGCCCAATTCATAAAAAAGTCCTCCAAAGCACAAGACTTCAGAGGACGTAGATTCATGTCTTAATATACCGCAGACTGTCTGTCTGCCGCATTTCATAATCCTCGGTAGGCGAATAACCTTTAACCCCGGATGGGGACCTGCTGTCTTAGGCAAAATATTGCATTGTGTGATGTATCACACAAACAAATGATAGTATACTATCTTCATATATAGGTTGTCAACCGTTTTTTACAAATTAGCCAACATATTTTGCTGTGCTGACCTTAACACCAGGACCCATTGTAGAAGTAAGTACAACACTTCTTAAATACTGACCCTTTAATGTTGAAGGCTTTGCCTTAACGATTGCATCCATAATAGCCTGGAAGTTGTCCGCTAACTGGTCTTCAGTAAATGAAGCCTTACCAATTGGCACGTGAATGATATTTGTCTTATCAAGTCTGTATTCAATCTTACCAGCCTTGATATCATTAACAGCTTTTGTTACATCCATTGTAACTGTACCAGCCTTCGGGTTTGGCATTAAGCCCTTAGGACCGAGTACACGTCCCAGACGACCAACAACGCCCATCATGTCAGGTGTTGCAACAACAACATCAAAATCGAACCAGTTATCATTCTGAATCTTAGGAATCAGTTCCTCACCGCCTACGAAATCAGCGTCTGCTGCTTCAGCTTCTTCAGCCTTAGCACCCTTAGCGAAAACTAAAACCTTAACAGTCTTACCTGTTCCGTGTGGAAGAACAACTGCACCTCTGATCTGCTGATCAGCATGACGTCCATCACAACCTGTTCTGATATGAGCTTCAATTGTTTCGTCAAATTTTGCTACTGCAGACTTCTTTACAAGAGCAACTGCATCTGTAGCTTCATATAATGTTGCGCGGTCGATTAACTTAGCCGCTTCAACGTATTTCTTTCCTCTTTTCATTATCAAAAAACCTCCTAGTGGTAATATCGGAAGGGACTTGCTTTCCTCCCACATATATCAAATTAATATGAATCAATTAATCTTCTACAACGATTCCCATACTCTTTGCTGTTCCTTCTATCATAGACATAGCAGTCTCGATAGATGCAGCATTTAAGTCTGGCATCTTTAATTCAGCAATCTTCTTGATTTCTTCCTTAGAAATCTTTGCAACCTTTGTCTTGTTTGGTGTACCAGAACCTGACTTAATGTTGCAAGCCTTCTTTAAAAGAACTGCTGCCGGCGGAGTCTTTGTAATAAAGCTGAAACTTCTATCAGCATATACTGTGATAACAACCGGGATAATTAAATCTCCCTGATCTGCTGTCTTTGCATTGAACTGCTTTGTAAACTCTACAATGTTTACACCATGCTGACCAAGAGCTGGACCAACTGGTGGAGCCGGTGTAGCTTTGCCGGCAGGAATCTGTAATTTGATATAACCTGTTACTTTCTTTGCCATTTTAGGCACCTCCTAAATATTATGTGGTAATTGGCGAAAGATACGGCTGATTTAAATCTGCCGCTTCAATCTCCCACGCTTATGCCTCACTGCCTATATGCCCATAAGCAGCTGCTTAAGCTTTCTGTTACATAAGTTTTACGTCTGTAAAACCAATCTCAACCGGTGTTTCACGGCCGAACATTTCTACATTAATGGTCAGGCACTGCTTGCCGTCATTAATTGCTGTAATTTCCCCAACTGTATTCTCCCATGCTCCTGAAAGAATCATTACCTGGTCACCAACTTTACCAGCAAACTGGACAACCGGCTTTGGAGCCTCAGTTCCCGGAAGGGTAATTCCAAGTGATTTAATTTCAGCCGGAGTGAGCGGTACCGGTTTGGATCCCGGACCTACAAATCCTGTAACGCCTCGGGTGTTGCGGACAACATACCAGCTGTCATCGTTCATCACCATGTTAATGAGTACGTATCCAGGGAACATCTTCTTCTGGGCAGACTTTGTTGCACCGTTCTTTACTTCAACAACCGTTTCAAGCGGAACGATGACTTCGAGAACCTGGTCCTGAAGATTTCTGTTTTCAACTGTTTTTTCGATGTTTGCCTTTACCTTATTCTCATAACCAGAATAAGTATGGACAACATACCATTTTGCTTCGTCCATCTAATCACCTTTTCCTTACTTCACCAAGAATTCGATACCAAAGCGGGCAATCAAGTCCACTACTGAAATGATTACACCGACTACAACGGATACAATCACAACCGCAGCAGTTTCCTTTGTAAGTGACTTCTGGTCAGGCCAGACAATTTTCTTGAACTCAGCCTTTAAACCTTTGAACCAGCTTTTTTTCTGTTTTTTTGTTTTAACAGTTTCACCCATAGCTTTTACCTCACTGCTCCAAATTACTTGGTTTCCTTGTGTAATGTGTGTGATTTACAGAACTTACAGTACTTCTTTGTTTCCATTCTGTCCGGATGAGTTTTCTTATCCTTCGTAGTGTTGTAATTACGCTGTTTACACTCTGTACATGCCAATGTTATCTTAACGCGCACAACTTCCACCTCCAATTTTCGTTAAATTTTTGTAGGTGTATGAGATTCTACACCAATTGGTTCTTTTTTAGGCATAAAAAAAGACCGCTTCCATAGCCGTTCTAGTTTATCATAGTAAACAGGCACTCGTCAATATCTTTTTTGACAAATTTTTTAATCCAAATCTTTAAATTTTCCTTAAAGAAACTGCGTGACATTCCGAATATATTAGTATATAATATTATCCAATCATTTTAGATAATTGCTTTTTTTACAAATGCCCCACATGGAAAACGGATTTTCTAACGGGACATTCAGCTTTTTTACGTAAAGCTGTCTATTATAGTTTTTGTAACTTCACAGCTTACCACTAATAACCACAATACACGAGATATAGATTATTGCAGACAAGGAGGTTCGTGACGATGATCAATTCGGTTTATAACTACTATGCCGCCCAGTACGGTCACAGAGAGTATTCTAAATATGATACCCATTCAAAGGCCCAGCTCAAAAGCACCTTTGGCAGATTACAAAAAATCAACAGTCAGACTCCTTCTTATAAGATTGATTTTTCTGACGCGGCATTAAAATATGCTATTGATTTAAAAGAAAATGCACGGGAATTAAGCCAGATTGCAGATGAGCTTTCCGATGAATCCACAGATTCCATTACATACAAACGTTCTGCAACATCCAGTTCGCCGCAGGTCATCAATGCCGAATATATCGGAGATTCTTGTGTGCAGGATTATGAACCGCTTGAAGTTACCGTTTCACAGCTTGCCTGTCCACAGACAAACACCGGCAACTTCTTACAGCCAAATTCTAAGCCGTTTGCAGCAGGTGAGTACTCATTTGATCTGCAGGTGCAGGATTTGACATATCAGTTTGAGTTCGGCGTAAACGCTACTGACACCGTAACCGATACCCAGCAAAAGATTGCACGTCTGATTAACCAGGCTGATATCGGGTTAAACGCACAGCTTTTAACGGATGGTCTTGGCAACTCTGCTATTTCCATCACATCCGATGCAACAGGCATCAGGGGAATTTCTCCGACGATTTTCCATATCCAGTCCCAGAATTCCTCAGATGCTTCCGATTCCAATACCGAACTGGTATCTACACTGGGTCTGGACCGCGTGACACAGTATCCGGCAAATGCTGTATATTCTGTAAACGGAACAACTGCCACCTCTGTTTCAAATGAGGTGACAATTGATAATAATTATGTACTGACCTTTTTTGATACAACCGGCAAAGCGCCTGTCACCATCAGCATGAATACCGACACCGATGCAATTGCCGACAGTATCGGCGAATTAATCGGCGGCTATAACAACTTGATTTCGGTAACAGCCAATGATGCCAACGAACATTTTGAAGGAAATGAAAAGTTAAAAAAGGACTTTGCAGGCATTGCAAAATCTTACAACCACCTTTTAAATGAAAACGGGTTAAGCGTTACCGATAACGGTACGATTGCCGTTGACCGTGATGCCATTATTTCTGCCGCAGATAACGGCACATTAGGCGACATTTTTTCAGGTCTGAATGCCTTTAAACAGGCTGTTCAGAAAAAAGCGGAAGACATTTCACTCAATCCGATGGATTATGTCAACAATAAGATTATCGCCTATAAAAACCCGCTCCGCCCGACAAATGACCCCTATAATTTATCCGCCTATACCGGCATGATTTTTGACGGTTATCTGTAACCCCGTTACTATCAATTAATGCAGAGTCATAAAAAATAAATTTATTATCATTGTACGGCTTCAATCCGGTATGGTTGATACACCAAAAGGGACAGAAAAGTAAGCTTGTGTCATGTGACCTGCTAATCTTTTCTGTCCCTTTTTATCATTAATATTGTCCCGTTTCTAACATTTCCTGAATTGCTTCACCGTCCACCTGACCATTTTCAAGCTTTGGCAGATTCTGCTTTAATACAATGACTTTCTGGATTTCCCAGCGATATCCTTTCTTTTCATTGTATTTGTCAATCTTTTTCTTCATACGGTCTGCTGTCATCTCTTTATCAATCGGTACGATTACAATGGTGAGCTTGTCCCCGTCCATTGTCAGATAGCTTTCCGCAACACCGTGAATTGCCGTAATTTCCTCATTAATTACCCGGCGGCAGATTTTTTCACCGGTTGGCAGCTGCAGTACGCCCGGATTTCTCTTTGTAATTACCAGTCTGCCATGGCAGTTCATCCTGCCGTAATCACCGGTATGGAACATACCATCTTTTAAAACTTCTTTTGTCGTCTGTTCATCTTTGTCGTACTCTTTCATTACACAGTGCCCGCCGACTAAAATTTCTCCGTCTGCACCTAACTGTACTGCCTCATCATCATATAATTCATATGAGCCGTCCATTTCACGGTTCACCGCAATGCCACCGCTGCACTCTGCCATGCCATATATTGTATACACGTTGTAATTCCGGTCTTTTAAATTTTCAAATAACTTATAGCTGCTCGGTGCGCCGCCGATTACAATGGTACGCAGTTCCGGATTAAATGCCTTGATTCTCTTTAAATATTCAATCATCGACGGTGTACCCGGCAGAATCGTTGTCTTGTAATAATAGGTTTCAGCATCAATATGACGCAGTCCACGTCCGACACATACACACGCGCCGTTTGCCAGCGGCCACAACAGACTGTAAACCAGTCCGAAAATATGAAACAGCATAGTCTGTGCCAGCACTCTGTCATGCTCGCTGCAATAGCAGTGATGATTCATTGCATTCACCGTATACATCAGATTCTGTGTGGTCAGCACAACCGCTTTATCAGATTCTTTATCTGTTGCCGTAAATACCAATACGTTTCCTTCCGGTGTCTGCGGATTATATTCTCCCTCAACATCATCTTTTTCTGCCCCCGGTATCATGATGGCATGACTGTCTGCAAGGATGTACTGATTGGTAGAAGATAAAATGTAATCCACCCCTACTTTTTCCAGCAGGCTTTCCCGTTCCTTATGCGGCAGAAAGGAGTCCACCAGCACAACATCTTTTCCCGCCAGAATAATACCAAATAAATTGACAATCCACCGGTATGATGACGGTCCGCAAAGTGCAACCCGCTTCCCCTCAAAATGCTGCAAATGAATTGCCTTATTGGTCACATCCCGAAACAGCTTTTCATAGCTTCCTGCAAATGTATCATATAAAACGGCTGTTTTCCCGGCATATTTTTCTGCGCTTTCTTTTAACAGCCCGTAAATCGAATTCGTATCCTGCATAATCCGTCCTCCGACAATGTATTTTTATCACATACCTTTATGTGATGTCTGGGTCATAAACACAAAACTATGAGCAAGCTCATGTGGATTTAGACTTTTTGACCCTGATATCATTTGTGTTTTATTATAACACTTATTAAAGGTTCTTGTAAATTATTCTGTCAAAAGCTTTACAAATCGTTCCGCTACTTTATTCCATGTAAATTCTTTCTGATACATTTCATACGCTTTATCCACAAGGTCTTTACGCCTGCCGCGGTTTATCAACAATTCTTCTGCCATATCACATGCCTGTTGTGGATTTGCCGGTGAATACAAAACAACCGGGCAGTCCGTATCAAGGATATGCTGTCCTGTTCCGAAGACTTTTTTTCTATAAGGGCTTTCATCAGTCAGAACCGCTGTATGGTTTGCCATGCCCGCAAACACACGGTCATGGATTCCCATTTTAAAAAACGGGGACGAATCTGCCATCACGGCGCTTCCCGCAATTTTGTCAAATGAACGGTCAAATGCAACAGGCCGCTCCAATTGCACATTTTGCGCACCGGCATATGCGTACTGCTCCCACCAGTCGCCTACAATTCTTACCGGAATTTTTGCCCGGACGAGTGCCGTCACCAGCTGTTCCCGGTCATAATTGCGCAGATACATTTCCACCGGATAGTATGTATTCATCAGTAATGCAAAATCTTCTTCTGAAATTTTTCTATCCTGTTCTTCCAAAACGGCTCTTAATGCGCGCTCCACGGATAAATCCGGCTCTGCCTGAATCCGCTCAATCATTTGCAGCATTTCTTTCTGCGCCTGCGTATCCTGACTGCGAATCTGCTCCAGATAGACTTCCGGTCTGCGGTATGTTCCCATAAATAATACATTTTCCTGCTTCTGCTCAAAAGTTTTTCCGATAACCGCTTCATTGGCACCAAGCGAAAGCATATGCGTACCCTGAATATGCGGATAATGCTTCCGTACATAAGCGGCGTGTTCTTCATCGACTAACAGGACATGATATCGCTGTAACGGACATTGCAACGTTGCATGATGGTACAGCGGATTGTCTAAAATGTAGTTAAAAAACGGTGCCTGAATGGTGTCCAGATAATAGGTGGCATCATCACACATCAGCCGCGGCAGCTTGGAATTAAAGTCAATGACTGCCGCATATTCTTTTCCGATATAGCGCTCCAGCACGGCTGCTGCCTGCGGCGAAATCTCTCCCGCCGTATCTTTTGCCGGCACTGCCTGCTCATGCATTTCTCCAGCGATGCCGTCTTCCGGGATTTCGCACATTTCGCAAATATATCCCGCTTTTTCAAGTGCATCTGCCAGCTGCGCCGCAAAAAATCCGGCGCTGTGGTAGCATAACTGTCTGGTGGTAAAAAATAAGATTTTGTTGGTCATTGGGAACTCCTTTTTAACAATCAGCTGTTGGCTGGCGGTACTGCATATCCGTTTTCATCTGCAACTATCTTGTCGCTGCCATACTGTGCATTTTTTAATGTACGTCCTCCACGATTTCCTGCGCGGACTGCATCTAAATCCTCCTGCAAAATCCGGTTAATATCTGCATCCTGCGTATGGGCAACGCGCTCTGACATCACCATAATCAGTTCTTCATTTAAGTTTCTTACCCAGCGTCCGTTGCTGTGGTCTGAAGTGAGTCTGTAGTTATTCTTTACTAAATCAGCATATGCAGCTTCATCGACCTCATAGGAGGCATTATGTAAACCGAGAATACCAATTTCTACAATTTCATCCGGTGTGTAATCCTCAAAGACAAATTTGTTCGGCACACGGGAAGTCAGTCCCGGATCGATCTTTATGAATTTCTCCATCTCTTTGGTATATCCGGTAAAGATAATCATGATTTCTCCGCGATGGTCTTCCATATACTTTAAAATAGTATTGATTGCTTCTATACCAAAGTCTACATTGGCATCTTTTTTATTCAGGACATATGCCTCGTCAATAAAGAGTACAGCGTCTTCATCATTCTTCGCCTCACTTTCCACAATCTGCCTTACTATTTCTACATATATTTTCTTGATTGGCTCATGCTTTGATATCATAATCGGCATACACCCCTCCTGTCTATATTATACGTGGTGTCATATATGGTATCAATTATTTAAATAAACTTTCCGACACCATCGCCGGTTTGTGCTGTTCCACAAATCGGCAAATCAGCGGAGACGGACTGCCATAATAGGCGGTCATGCGGTCGATGTCAATCGTATCCTCTGACAGGAGCTCAATATTCTTATTCTTTTGATATTCTTTTAAAACCTGAACAATGTTCTCCTTTTCCTGCTCTGATACAATGTCCCACATTGCAATATCATACGGATACAGACACACCGCGGCTTTGAGTGAATCCTGATACTGCGTGATAACGTCAAGCCTCTCTTTTACTTTATCAAGTGCCGCGGCTGTATTTCCAAAAAATTCATTTTCACCAATGCAGTATAAAAGTGTTTTTTTCTGTTCCGTCTGCATTTGTCCAGTTCTGTCTGTCTGTGCGCCGTCTTCCCGGTTCTCTTTCAAATCTTCTGTTCCCGTAAATGCACCGATTGTTTCTATTTTTTCATTCCAGACTGCTCTCGTATCCTTTCCTGCAAATGCGGTCAGATGATTTACAAACAGTTCCTTCATTGCACCCGATTCGATTAAAATCTTATCGGCATACATCGCGCCCGGCACAGTCAGACTGTATTTCAGCCCATATATATCGGTAATATCATTTTCCGTAAAATCATTGACCCCCTGCGGCATCATATAAATCAGACAGTCTGTATACTGCTGAAGCTGTTTTGCATAATATGCCGGCGGAACCGTCAGATACGGATTCTCGGCATCATACGGATTCTGAATCACTATCGCCGCAAATCCATACGACTGCATCTGGATTGCATGCCACGGAATGATATTCAAATCAGCCGGGTATTCGCCCCTCTTATCATTCTTATCGTATTCGTCCTGTTCTGCCACAATCTCTCCGTACAGATTTTTGGCAAACAACGGCAGTGGGATTACGCACACTTCTGTATTTTCCTGCTGTCTGTAATAATCATATAGCGCCTGCATTTCCTTCCAGCGTTTTGGATTATCCGGCAAAAATGCAACCAGCTTTTTATGGATAATTTCACTTTCAACCGTCTGCTTCATTTGAACAAATGCCTGCTGTAATGCTTCGCAGCCATACAAATCTGATTCTGACTGAATCTTGTCTGTCCAAACCGCCTGCGCTGTTCCTGCCTGCATTCCATTATCAATCTGTGGATTTTCTTCCGGCTGCTCATTAATCAAAGATAACTTATTATAAACATTAAAAATTTTCTCGCAGTATTTCTCCAACGCCGCAACACACATTTTCACTGACGGATGCTGCTCACCTTTCATCTGCTCAATGAAATTGCCCAAATCAATCGCAACACCCTGACACTGTGCCAGTGTGTCCAACAGCTGTGCCGTACTGTCTGCTGACAATTTGCCCGTTCTCGGCCCTGCATTATCAGTCCATGCTTCACTTCTGCTTTGCTCTGTATCGTCCGTTTCTTCACTGCCTGCAACAATACTTCCTGTTTTCCCCTGCATTTCCTCCATAAACGCTTTATGCAGTTTTTCAATATTTAAAAGTGCTTCTGCGGCAATGTTCTGCATGGTATCAGGATTTTTCATTTCTTTGGTGTTTTGGCGCAGCATTGCCTTATCAAATGTAAATTCCGGCAGTTTAAAGTCTGCAACCGCCTGCAGATTTTTACGCTGTCCTTCAAAATACGGATAATCATGTCCGCTCCAGACCTTGTAGATTTTAAAATAATCATGGTATCTGCCGCTTAAAATCCTGTGATAATCGGCAGGCACCGGCATTGTCGTATTTTCAAACGGAAGTCGGACAAATTTTTCGTAATATTTTTTATCCTGTCCGCGATTGCCTAATAAACCCCATGGGAAAATCTGTGCCATGCGGTCAGATTCTTCTTTTGGCACACGCGCCATCTGTTCCTCTGCCAGACGGTACAATTCAATTCCCATATGGCGGTTGTCCAGTTTTCTGTTAAAGGTTTTATGATATTTCTGTTCCAGCTGAATCAGATTGGCTTCTTTTACCGGCTGTGCAATCTCTCCCGCAATAATGCTGTCCGCAACCGCAATAATGTGTTTGACTTCCTCACAGCGCTGTGTTTCCTGCTGTTCGTCCTTATACAGGTAATCCAGCACAAAAATATCAATCCCGGCTATGTACGGAAAGTTATGAAACTGCTTCATATGCTCTGGCTCAAAATTGATATGGACGCTGTTGGCAACGCGCGACAAAAACAGCCAATGGACTTCCTGATGTTCATAGTCATGAATCCGGAAATCCTTTGGCAGTTCTGTCTTTGCGGCTTCTTTAAACCGCGTGTAATCCGCTCTTTTCATGCAGATATCCATATCATCGTCCCACGGCACATAGCCGCCGTGGCGCACGGTTCCAAGCATCGTTCCCCAGTCCGCAAAATACGTGATGTCATGCTTTCTGCAAATTGTTTCAATCACATCCAACACCTGTAACTGCGCCGCCCACGCCTGTTTTACCGCTGTCGGAATAAAAAATCCGTTTCTTACCTCATCCCTGAAAAAATCCATTGAAATTTCTTTCATCTGCTCTGCCTCTTTCGCCCAATCCATTTTTACTGTCCGCCTGAAATGTTTCAAATCCACTTTAGCCGCTTATTCCGTAACCGCCATAATTTTAATATAATCTTCTGATTTATCCCGCATAATTTCAAAGCCCCGGTTTAATTCTTCCAGTGTGTAACGGTGTGAATTAAACTGCGCCGGGTCAATCTTTTTTTCTTTTAACAAATGCACGATCATATGCCAGTCATCGGTTACTTCTCCTGTAAAAGAAGAATTCCACGTTCCCGTCACCGTCAGCTGGTTTCTTAAAATCTTCCAATAAACCTGCTTATCAAGCAGCATGTCCGAATACGGATTCCCCACCAGACAGACCTTGCCGCCGGGTGCGGCATGATTTATCGCAAGCGAACAGGTTTCATTTTTGCCTACACATTCAAAAAAGACGTCCGCTCCGATTCCGCCGGTCTTCTTATCCAGCCATGATTCTGCATTTTCGCATTTGCTGTCACAATATTGTTCTTCTTTGATACCAAGCCTTAAAATCTTTTCCTTTTGAAATGCTTTGTTGCCGATTACCAGCAGATTTTTCACATTCCGCTCCAATAAAAGCATGACAATAAACATGCCAATTGTTCCCAGACCGCACACCGCAACCGTATCGTCCGGTGACACTTTCACACGGCGCAGTGCATGGCATGCCACCGACATCGGTTCAAGCATTGCCGCTTCCTCATATGAAACATTTTCCGGCAGTTCAATCAGGTTGCACTCCGGCACTGCGACATACTCCGCAAATCCACCGTCCCGTCTGGAACCGAGATAACTGTAATTTCTGCACAGCTCATACTGCCCTTTCTGACACGCAACGCAGTTATGGCAAGGAATTAACGGAAAAATGCCGACCCGCTTATTCTGCCATTTTACATCGGCATTCTCACCGGTCTGTACCACCTGACCTGAAAATTCGTGTCCCGGAATCAGCGGCATTTGGTGTGCGCCGGTCTGATAAATCCTTGGAATGTCCGAACCGCAGATACCTGCCGCTTTCACTTGCACTAAAACCTCATTTTCCGAAATCTGTGGCTTTAATACTTCTTTATATTTTATATTTCCGATATCTTCAAGCACCCATGCCTTCATTTTTAATGATCCCTCCAATTATAGCCTCTTTTGCGAAATATATTCCCTGAAACGTTTCAAATCCGCCTTTGTCGTGATTTTATAATTGCCCTCATCGCCCGGTATCATCGCAATATCCATTCCTGCAAGCACCGCCGGTTCAGTCGAACCGTTGACCTGCAAAATCTTTTGCGGAAGCAGCTGTTCATTGGCTTCATAGTATTTTCCTAAAACAAACAGTTCCGGCGCCTGTCCTGCAAAAATCTCCTGTCTGTTGAGCAAAGACGACACGCATTTTCCGTCACGGCTTAAATAAACCGTATCCTTCATCGGCAGCACCGGAAGTACGCCGTCATGCCCGTCCAATGCACCAATACACGCCGTAATCAGTGCTTCTGACAGGCACGGACGCGCTGCATCGTGAATCAGCACGGTATCCTGCGCCCCGGCATAAGTTAAAATATCCCGCAGTCCGTTATAAATTGAGAGCTGACGGTTTTCGCCCGGACTTGAAAAGCCTTTAAATTTTTTGTTTACATCATAAGTTTTTAAGCAGTCTGCAATCGGTTCGTGCCATGCTTCCTGTGCCACAATCTGAATCGCATCAATCTGCGGGTGTAAGGACAGACATTCCACGCAATATGATAAAATCATTCTGTTCCCGACTTTGATATACTGCTTTGGCATATCCGCACCGAGCCTGCTGCCGACCCCGCCGGATAAAATCAGTGCGATGTTCATAGCCGCAAATCCCTGATATCCCGCAAAATTTCACCGTAAGGTCTGTCCTTTCCAAACAGCAGCGTTGTTCCCAGCACAAACCCTTTCATGCCCTTTGGCGCAAATTCCAGGATACGCTCGGCACTGCACGCACCGTCCCAGTACATTTCAAAATCCATATCTTCTTTTAATGCCAAAAGCTTCGTAATCTTTTTGCCGACATACGGCAGATACATCTGTCCGGCATTTCCGGGATTCACCGACATTACAAGCACCTTTTTGACAATCCGGAGCATTTCAAACACCGTTTCAACGGATGTGCCCGGATTAATCGCAATGCCCGGCACCATGCCCGCATCAATAATTGTCTGCAAGGTGGTTGACGGGTGATACTCCGCTTCGGGGTGAATATAGACGGTATCGCCTTTTCTTAAATTTTTCAAAAATAAATTGATGTGGTTGTTTGGATGTTCAATCATTAAATGCACATCCAGCGGTTTTGTTGCCGCACCGGCAATATAGCGCATATCATTTAACGACATCGCAAAATTCGGAACATATCTTCCGTCCATAATATCAATATGAAAGGAATCGATTCCGCCTTCTTCCAGTGCTTTTACTTCCTGCGCAAGATTTCCGTAATTTGCGCACATCATCGAAGCTGATAATTCAAACTGCATATGTATTTCCTTTCTTTGGCCTGCCTAAATCAGGCTTGGCATTTCCGTCATTCTGTTAAAAAACGCATCTTCCACTTTTAATTTCAAAAATGTTTCATCTTCTATGCTGATTTTATGAATCAGCGACAGCAGTACCTCGTCTAATTTCTTATTTTCAGTCAGACACCTGTTTGGACATATTTTTGTATATATTTTAAAGTAATCCAATATACCGGACTGCGCTTTTTGAAAACACTCTATATCCGATAAACTCCGCGTTTCTTCTACATATACCGGACTGCCTTCTTCATCAAAAAAAGCCACCGAAGGCATCGGAGAAGTCAGCATTGTTTCAAGAATATAGTAATCGTCAAATATCACACTGTTGTCCCGTTCACTGCTTTCATAAAAGGAAACGATGTCAAGATTCCTGTCTTTCATCTGTTCTTCTTCCAGACGCAGAAAATAAAATCCCTTTAAATGCGCATCGACTATCCGGCTCATAAACAACTGACACGTTCCTTTTGCAACAAAATCAAAAAATGCAATATCCCCATTCTTTACCGGAAACTGTGCTATATACTTCTGATACCCTGTTCTGCACACTGCCGCATGCTGTAAGATTTCCTGTTTATAATCCGTAAGCCTGCTCTTTTCCTTATCAACCGTTATTCCAAGACGTTTTTGCATCTGCTCTTTTAATGTGCCGTTGAAACGCATTTCATCAATATACCGGATATCCTCCTCATTTTGTATGCCGGAGCGGATTGCCGCTGTACGCGAGGTCAGAAAGTAAATGCTCTGCCGGTTCTTCACATACATATCATACATTTTCTTTATTAAATAGCCGTCTCTTGCACCAAACCAGATATTTTTTATATCGTAATTTTCTGCCTGTTTTTTGAACCATATGACAAAATCACTAATCATCGGTGCAAACAAAAGCACTCCCAGCTCATAGGCATCCCGAATCGTAATTTTCTTTTCCTGTGTTTCAAACTGAAACGGTGAATTAAACAATACAGAAACAAATATTCCGATTCTGATTCTGTCCGACAGCGTCTTTGTAAACTCCGACAGCCCCAAATACCCTGCCTTTTCCAACAGTTCCGGTCCGCTGTATATTTTACAGGCTGAAATGCCGTACTTCCGGGCAGACTGGATATCCGCTATGTCATCATCTCCGATATGAATACAGGATTTTCCGTCCAGTCTTTTCTTTAAAACCTCAAAAAGCTGTTGTGTTTTCCCGGTACGATATTCACAGGAAGCGAGAACCTGTGTATACTTTGTTATTTTACATTTATCCAGTAACTGTACCAACTGCTGTTTTGTATAATAAGTATCGGAAACGATATACACTGCTTTTCCCCCCTCATATGCCTGCGCTGCCGCCTCACAAATCTCACGGCGCGGAACCACCAGTTCATAATCAAGCTTCCATTCCAGTTCCGCCAGCTGCTGTGCCGTCACATTCTGTATGTCATACTTTTCAAGCATATATTCGTAAATTTTTACCAGTGTCGATGCTGTCTGCTGTGATAAATATTTTTCGCTTTCCAGTCTTCTGTCGCAGAATTTCTCAATCACAATTCCCTGTTCTTTTAATTTTTCATCTGTCAGTTCAATAACGTCTGTAGCAAAAAGTGTCCTGCGCATGATTAAAGTGTCAAATAAATCAACACTTATGACTTCACTGTTTTCCAGTCGCCGCATAAACTCCGCTTTTGTAATGCCGGTTACATTTTTAAAATCATACACGACATTCTTTTTTTCATATAAATCATTGCCACGGATGTCAAATACCGCAATCCGATTTTCTTTGCAAAATGCTTCTATCTTTCTTGCAATCGCCTTACAGGATCCGGGTCTTGCCGCCACCAGAATCAAACCGACCTCTTTTTCAACAGTCTCTTTTAAAGCAATAACCGGTTTGCCGTAAAATTCACCTTCTTCGCGGAAGCTGTCCAGCAGTCCTGCAATGTGATACTGCGTCCCCAGTTTGTCAAGCAGCCGTTCCGTTTCACTGCCAAGACCGTATACTGCGATATTTTTTTTCTGATATTGTTGTAAAACCTGTTCCAGCTTTGACATTTTACCACCCACTATAATAAATCTTTTACGATACGAAGCACCGCCGTTTCAAATACTTCCATTGAAAAACGGTTCTCATACACCTTTCTTGCTTTCATTCCCATTTCGCCCAGCCGCCCCGGCTGTCTGATACACATTTCAAGCTTCTGCGACAGTTCGTCTATGTCTTCACTCTTAAAAAACATTCCATTTTCGCCGTCTGTTAAATAAGCCGCTGTTCCCGCCGCATCCGAGATCAGACACGGAACCGAATTCATCATGGCTTCTGCCGCAACTGTCGGCATCGGGTCCTGTCTTGACGGACACACGAGTACGTCCGCTTTGTTTAAAATCTCATCTATCTGTGTGCGGTTCACCGTTCCTGTAAGCACCACCTGCGGGATTGTCTGAATTTTCTGTTTTATCTGCCGCGCCATAACCGATGAGTCCTGTCCCACAAAATAAAAAACGGCTTTTTCCCGGACGCCTTGTGGCAGCCGCTCTATGGCTTCCAGTAATAAATCCTGTCCTTTTCTGGCTTCAATATAGCCGATTGTCACAAAATGTACACTGTTTTCATGTTTTGTTTTCTTCTTGCAAACTCCCGCTGTATCTTCAACACCATATACCAGCCAGTCCACCGGCAAATCCGGCACAATCGTATGAATTGCCTGTTCCGGTACCGGCCCTACCGATACAACTTTAAGATTGGTTTTATCCATTTGTTTCAAGCACTGCCTGTCTACCCCGTCATAGAAAAACAGGGAATCGTGCAGCCACCAGACCGCCGGTACGGTACAAGCCCTATCTGATAAAAAGACATAAAAATGAATGGTACTGCATACAATCAGTGAAAAATGCCGTACCCAGTCATTTTCTCTCATGGTTTCAATCTGAAGATTGACGTCTACAACCACCGGTATGCCCGCCTCTAAAAGCATCTCTTTTAACGGACCGTCTAACATCGAACCGAACACAACCTGATAACCCTGCTGTTTTAAAATCTCTGCCGCATGAAAAAGTGCAATTGCCGGACCGCCCAGTGTCATATCCTGTGACAACAGCACAATTTTTTTTCTGTCTGTATCCGGCTTTAAAATCAACTCCTCCGCTCCGCCATAATAACACACCGGCTTTCTGGTATTTCTTATTTCCGGTATCTTATGCAAATCAAAAAAGTGAATTATTTTTTCTTCTTCCACGCCCAGTTCCACTAACTGCTGTTTCATGGATTTGACATAAAAGCTTAGAATAATGACTGCATCATATTCCAGTTTTATGCCCTCCTGCGGTGATAAAACCGGTATGCCGTCCAACAGCGTATTTTGTTTTTCAGGTGCATTATCCAGCAGTGCCAAAACGTCCTCCGGCTCAAACCATTTCTTATACCGGTTGTAGTAATCGCCCGTACCAAAAAGTAAGTATTTCATATCTTTTTCCTTTATTAAAATAAGGTATCAAAATCAACCCTGTCATATACTTCTAACTTTCCACCTCTGGTTGCATTATACACATGGATTTGCTCTCTATCACAATATTGCTTGGCAACTTCATATGATAATTGTACTTTTTCCGGATAAATAGGATTTAAACGTATTCTATTTTGCGGTGTGTCACATCCTTCAAAATGATTCGCCGCATCATAAACATTCGGCGTATAGTTAAAATCAACTCCCAATAAGTATATCTCTGAAAAGCCCATGTACGCAGCTAATTGTATACATAAATATGTAATATTGGTTCCGTGACAAACCCCTTTTTCAACATTTGCTGAAAATTGAGGTGTATTATGAATGTAACCCCTCAACAAAAGCTTATAGGATATTGAACCTTTACTTTTGGGATTTTCCCAATAAGACTTTGGTTCTGTCGCAACAAATTTATAGGGCAGTTTTAAATCTGCAATCTGTTCCGATAAATCTTCTATCATTTCCATATCACCAATCATATAATAATCTGGCCGCCACTGTGTCTTATCAAATATATTAAATATTCGATTCATACTAATACATATTTCACCATTTTCATGCAATTTATCTAAATCCTGCACTCTCAAACTCGGTCCGGTAGCGACAATAAAACATCTTTTCCCCTTATGGATATCTTTAAATTTCAACAACTCCTGTTTGACCGGTAATAAATTTTTTATTGTAAAATCATCAGCCGTGATACTCTTTTGCGCTGCCAATTCTTTATCTTTTTTATTTAATACAATAACTTCATCAGAAGTTTTTATGATCTCGTCAACAGATGAAAACTCTATGTGCTCTTTTAATAAATTTATTAAATCAGAATGTACTTCACCATATATTGCCATATGAACAGTTGTTTTTGTCTGTTTCATTTTCTCATACAGATAAATTGTAAAAATATTAATACCAATTAATCCATAGCTGCGATTTTTGTCATATAATGATACAATACTAAATTCATCCTGTTCATCACATGGGATATACATCGGTAATTCATCCAGCTTCACATATTTATAAAACCCCTGCTGTTTTAACTGCTGTTCAATATTATCCCCACCCTGTAACGGCGTGATTATAATTAAACAATCCTCATATTTTTTCTCTGCTTCCTCAAACGTAATGATTTTTTTTCCGCAGAATTCATGTCCCAGCCGCTGTTCATTTCCGTCTATAAATGCGGCAACATTTTCAGCACCCACAAAATGATTTGTCCATTTTCCGCGTCTTCCCGCACCCCAGATAACATACTTCATTTTCACTGCTCCTCATTGTAAACTGACTCTGTAATAAATTCTATTTCAATTTGTTTTTTGTAGCGGTTTATTACAGCCTGCATACCCTTATTCATGGTATCCGCAATCTCCGCTTTTGTAATTAACATTTTGGAAGATGAGGCATAATTTTCTTCTGAATTGTGTGAATACCCGTCAAACCCTGCAAGGTATACTTTTTCTTTTCCGAGTAATATCATCAGCTTCACCGCCATAAGTCCCGCATTATCCCGGACACCTTCTTCCGATGCAATTAAATCTTCGTATTTTACACTTGCAAATGCCTTATCATCTTTTATATTGGTCGTAACAATGCATCTGTCACGCTTTTGCGGCTCTAAATCACGATAACGTATAAGATTACTGATAAAAATATAGCCTGAATATTCTGCTGCAAAATTAATACTGACCGGAATTACATCTTCTTTTGCCGCAAATGCCTCAATACGGCTTTTTTCTTTTTCTATTGATTTACCCGGTGCAATCAGTAAAACCTTTTTATCCTTTACAACCGCTTTTAATTTTTCCAGATTCACCTGTGCACTCTTTACACTTTCCATGTATTGTACATACAGACTTTCTATATACATTTTATCATATGTTGTCTTTTTTTCATCATCTACTTTAGATAAAATGTCATCCATTGCTTCCAGCGTCAGCGTATTTTTATCTTCCAGATATGCCGCATAATTCGGATGCAGTGCATATGATGCCGACAAATAGCGGGATAAAGAGTAGCCCCAGCTGCTTCTTTTATAAAAATCGTTTAACACTTCATCTATAATCTGCAATAACGGCTTTATTTTATAATGACTGCCGGTATATTCATTTAAGTAATCCGCAAACAGTTCTGTATTGAGATTTCCCGCGCCGCGTCCCATTCCGTAAACACAGGCATCCACAATCAGGCGGCGGCGGGTCTGTGTTTCAATTAAACTCTGTGCATTTGAATATGCTAACTGCAAATTATTATGCGAATGGAAACCAATCTGGATTTGTTCGCAAAGATTGTGTTCAACCATATAAAACAGCCGCAGTAGATTCTTTTTTTTCATCATACCAAAGCTGTCCACAATATAAAAGGCATATGGGCGGATTTCATTGACTTTTTCAATCATATCAATAAATTCAATATCCGAATAATTCATTGAAATCATCGGCTGGACAAAGACCTTATATCCTTTCTCTTTAAGCTGTCTGCAATATTTTAATGCGCCATTCATGTCTTTTTTATGAAACGCAACCCGGATTCCTTCTACGCCGCCCGCCCTGTACGGCGGAATTTTTGTACTGTCATACTCTCCGTAATTGACCATAACGACATATAACCGGTTCTTATCCGCTGTTTTTATAAATTCATTTACGGCGTCTACCGAAGTGAATTTCGTTGAATCCTTATCCGGCACTGCCCGTTCTGTCAGATATCCGCACTCAATAATATCAGTATTGGCATCACATAACCCGTTTACGATAATCTTTTTATTCTTCTCTCCGAATTTCCATTGATTGCAGTACCCACCGTCCCGCAGTGTACAATCCAGTATCTGAACTCTATTCATTCTTCTATCCCTTATTTTTCTAAAAACATGTGGTTAAATATTGCATCTGCAATTTCAAAATCTTCTTTTTCGTCAATGTCAACGCTTTCAATTTCACTGACTTCCACCATATACGGATGATTTCCTATACGTCTGTTCAGCTCTGTAATCACCTGTGGTCTGTAAATATAAAATCCGCTCGTTTCTTCATATAATACCGGCAAATCCTGTGTCCGCGGAATCTGATTTAATTCATAATTAAACGGCTTTCCGTCTTTCCATAAAAAGTCCTGTAATTTTTTTACGGCAAATGCAGAATCGTATTCACCGCTTTTTACTGCCGCAATTCCCTTTTTGATACTGTCCGCACTGATAAACGGTGCCGTTGTATGTGTCATCACATACATATCCGCATAAACCTCTCCCGCAAAGCTTGCCAGCACTTCATTCATCTTGGTGGTATCCGTATCCAGCGTCTGCGAACGCTTTAAATACTTTACCCCCTCCGGAATATAATTTTGTATATCCTCACTACTGCAATATACATATACTTCATCAATTTCTTCTACCTGAAGCAGTGTCGATAAAATATAATGACACAACGGCTTTCCGTTATGAAACGGCTTCGTATTCTTTTGCGGTAATCTTGTATTGTTTAATTTCATAGGTACGACTGCTACAATTTTCATATGTTCACACCTCTTTCTTTTCTGTCTTTTATAAAAGCGTAATTACAGTCTTTCCTTTAAAATCCGTACTCTGTACAATCTGATTTCTTATTTTTTCCGATACTGCTATGATGATACAGTCCTGTTTTATGTCTTTTGTATATTTTTTCACCGGTCTGTCAAACAGCTGTGCCGGATTTCCTTCGGTCTTTGTTACGCAAAAACAGCTTACCTGCATTTCATTTTTTTGAAGCAGGATAAATAGTTTCTTTGCAAACAGACCTGCTCCGTATACTGCGATACTACCGGCATTTTTTAACCGGTTCACATCATCCGGCTTTATATACCTGCTTATCTCATCTTTTTCCAGCAGATGAAATTTCTGTATTTTTTCATTCAGGCTGTCTTCCGCCGCACCGCCTTCTGCCAGAAAACAGGCATATCTGTCCTCCGTCATCTCTGCAATCTGTTTCAAATACTGCCGGATAAACGGCTCATATTTATCCGCCCCGCTGTTTTCCTTTTGATAAGCTTCCCAGACTTCTTTCATATTGCTGTATCCGCTAAGCAGTCCCGCAAGTAACCGCCTGTAATTTGGCATATACAGGGTAGAACCGCTTCTCTGCCTGTAATAATAGACGACTTTATGAAAATAATCCGCTTTTTCTGCACACAGCAGTGCATTAAAAATGTACGGAATATCCTCATGCTGTCCGTCTTCAATAAATTTTATTTTTTGACATTCCAGATATTTTCTTCTGTAAATACTGCCACATACGATTCCCGACATTTCCTGATTTTTTATCAGTTCACACAACATATCTGCTCCGCTTTCCTGTCCGTATGGGTATTTCCGGATTCTTGAACTGTTATCAAACATACCCGCAAATTGTTCATCAGAAAACATATACGTATCAAATAAAACAATATCCGCCCGACCGGTGTCAATATACGCGAGCAGTTCCGGCACATTGTCTGCAATATAATCATCCGAATCCATAAACAGGATATATTCTCCCGTCGCCCTGCAAAGTCCTGTATTGCGCGCCGCCGCCTGTCCCTTATTGACACGGTTTTGATAAATCTCTATGCAGTCATATTTCTTTTGCATTTCATATAAAATCTCTAAAGACGCATCACCGGAGCAGTCATCTATACACAATACCTGCAATCCATCTATCTGCTGACCGCATATGCTCTCCAGACATTGTCTGATATATTTTTCACAATTATATACCGGAATAATAACGGATAGTTTAATGTTATTTTTTATCATACTCTATGTATTTCCTTTACTGTGTTAAAAAATTATATATATCCTCCCACGCTTCATTGAGCTGTAACCTTTCATCCGGAATTTCAGTTTGCAAATTCACATTATTAATTGCATCTATAAATTCTTCAATCGAATTAACGAATTGAATATAATCCAATTCGTTAATCCATTCATACACTCCTTGAACCTTCTTACTTACATTATTAAATGTTATACACGGTGTTCCTGTAATCACACACATAATCATACAATGCAGTCTATCTGTAACAACCAGTTCATATTCCGACATTTCCCTTATCTTTTCTGCAATAACAGCTTTCCTTGCCGATTTGATAACCGGAGTATCATATAGCATAGAAGTTTCTTTAATCGACATTCCTATCTTTTGTATCTGTTGTTTTATCTGCTGTTTCTTTTCTTCCGACAAAACTGCCTCTTTATCTGTTCTAAAAAACAATGCGCAACCCTGTCGCTTCTTTTTAAAATTTATATCTGCTTTTGAATACAAAGCCATATCAGGACATAAAATCAAAGTATCTTCTTTCAATCCTATATTTTTGAAATACTGATAGGTATATTTTTCTCTGGCACACACCTTTATTTTATCCCGCATGAATATTCTCCGTGTTATTGCATCATACCGTTCGCCCTTTTCATTATGCTGAAAATATATAGACTGTGGCATAATCCATACCATATTGTCAGGATAGCCCTCTATAATATCTATAACCTCATCATAAACACCGTCTGTCCATAGTGACCCCAGAAATCCGCCTCCAGTTATTACCAATATATCATCTTTTTTTATTTCCTGTTTTATCCGCACTTTATACTGTGCATACTCGTCATTTGTAATTTCCACAACAGCACATTCCGGAAAATAATGATTCAGATATTCCCTTTCCCCCTTTACGATTAGATGGTCTCCTATATTCGAATACTGCGGCGTCTGTAATAAAATAAATCTTTTTTGATGTTTTGTTTTTTCAAGCACTCTATATATTTCAAAATAATTTCCGCTTATTAGTCCATCTAGAGAAAACGTATCTTCATTATAGACCGTAAATATTTCTTTTAAATTTTCTTCATGCTCTAAATTGTTAAACATTTCTTCCTCATATAAATGAGAGCATATAATAACCTTTTCAATTTTATATTTACAAATATCCTTATAATTCACAATCCAATGGTCAAAATGCCTCTTTTCCTTTGACTTTAATTTACTATCTATATAATAAAACGAATTATTAACCGACCCTATTAATTGGTTATAAGTATCTAATATAATGTCCGAATTTCTTCCGCAGCCATATACTCCGATATTGACTTTATTGTCATGTAATGACCATGCCCGCATCAGTTCTTTTAAATACAACACAACCAATTCTCTTAACTCTATTATCTCTTTTATTAAATCAGCATCATATATACCCAAAAATCCTGTAATCTCTGATATTAATTTATATTTTATTTTCAATTCATTACTATTATCCGATGCATAAGTTTTATTGATTAATTTTATCAATTTTCTCTTTTCTGATAATATTTGTTCCTTAAAATTATCAAATTCATTTAGATTTTTTGTAGATATTTTTCTTTCACATACCAATACTGATTCCACTATTTTTTTTGCCGCAACTTCCAGATAGTCTTTATCATTTGTTTCTGTAAGGAGTAATTCTGCAATTATAAATACACTCTTTACATTTTGAAAACCTGAATTTGAATTCATTATAGATTTTTCTCTGACCCGATAATTATAAAAAACATCATTTGTATATCTCAACTTTCCAGCATTTTTTATAAAACTAAACCAAAATGCAACATCTTCATACAAAATTCCCGATACAAAACATATTTTTTTATCTATAAGAAATTGCTTTCTATATACACCTCTCCAAGCTTCTACAGGAATATAATATTTCTTTCCTACTTTAATCACATCTTTTCCATTTAAAACATCATCTGTTTTTATCGGATACAAACTTTTTGATAAAATTCCATTATTTTCATCGGATACCTTTTGTGCCCCAAAGTAAAACACATCACAACTGGCTATCTTATCTTTATTCTTTAAAAAATCTTCCATATCCTGCTGAAGCCAGTCATCCGCATCTAAAAAAATCAAATATTCCCCCTGAGACTGTCTGATTCCCTCATTTCTTGCTTCTGATAATCCCCTATTAGCAGTCGTAATGACCCGAATGTTATCGTTATCCCCGAATTTTTGATTAATAACCTCTAATGTAGAATCTGTTGACCCATCATTAATTATAATAATTTCAAATTCCCTGTTATTAAAATTTACGCAACTCCTAATACATTTTTCAATATATTTTTCTACATTCCATGCCGGAATTATTATTGAATAAAAATATCCCATATATACGCTCTCCATGTCGCTTTTCATTTATATCAATGATTTAATTTGCATTTTTCTTTGTTGGAAAATATCTAATATCCGTGATATTTTAATTTTTATCTCTTCATCACCAATATACTGTTCATGTGTAAATATCACAATATGCCCTTTTGTATACTCCTCTGCATATTTCCTTATATCATATACTTCTATATTTTCCAGTCTCATATCTGTTGCTAAAAATCCCATAGTATCTGTGGGACGAAAATAAATTTTATTCCGCGCACTAATTTCCTCGTTCCACGTTAAATCATAACTTCCTCTGTCATCATCAGCCGTCAGCAATATTCTACACCCAGCATCTTTTACTGCTTTCACTGTATTTCTATTTCCTGCAAAATAATGTATTCTGCTAATATCACTCCAGTTATCGATTGATGCAAATCTTACCGCCTCTTTCCTAATCATCTGATAATCCCGCTTTGTCTTATCATAACCCACTTCCTGATAACATGTATCTTTATCATATCCATGAAATGCAAATTTCAGCCACTTACTGTTGGCTTTAAATTCTCCTTTCCATTTACAGGAAATATCCTCTAAGCTATTCTTTTGATTCTTATAAAAAAGATTACATGTTGTCGCAACTCCATATTTTTCATATATAAATTTTGCAAATGAAAATGTATATGATTCAAATATTGAACTACTATCTTTATTTGTCAGCCACACCAGACTATCTATCACATCATCTATCGAAAAATGCACCTTTATTTCATTCTGTAACACAATACAATACCATATCCCATCTCTTGTTTGAATAATGTCTTATATAAAATTTATACTCAGGCACTGCATTTTTTAACCACAATGGTATATCATATAAATCTTCATTTTTATGATATAATGAAATTGCCAGATTCGGTTTAAATTTCTTTAACGTATTTTCAGCCCCCTGTAATGCTGCCAATTCAGCTCCTTCTATATCCATTTTTATAAATGTCGCACATTCATTTTTTAATATATTATCTATTGAATCTACTTTCACTTCTTCTACAAAGTCGCCTTCTACACCAAGCCTTGACCCCATCATACCTGCGTACATTTGTGAAAACTTTGCAGTCCCTGTTTCATTACTTAGTGCACAATTACAGAATTCTATATCAGAGTATGACTTTAACCTGTTCAATGACATTTCAAATGCATCTCTCATCGGCTCAAATACATAAATTTTTTTATATTCATCACCACACCATTTCATAAATTCTTTGGCTGTTTGTCCGTCATAACTTCCCGCATCTAAAAAGACTTCATCACGATGTCTTTTTAGATGAGGAAAATCAAAATATATATTGCCAAAGCTTGTTCGTATAACATTTTCATTGCAAACATATATATTTTTTTGTAAAAACCCCAATTCAATTAATTCCTTAAAAAATACTTGTGATAATCTCATATTATCTATAATAACCACTGTCTTTTCATACAATTCTGGTGTATTTACAAATTCGACAAATGTTTTTACCGGGACTCCCTCTACCTGCTGTGCCTTTTTGTTTTTTGAGTTGTCCAAAAAACACTTTACCTGATAACCGGCATGCCGTAATGCCCTTAGTGTCTGTTTTCCATAATTGCCCGCACCGCATATTGCATACTGCATATCTGCCGGATATTCCTCTAATGCCAATATTCTGGATTTATCGTAATACTGATATAAAAATTCATTTGTAGCATCTTCTCCACCTTCCAAATACCACTTCAACTTATATTCATAAATCGTTTTGGATAACTCATCTTCTAACAAATTATACGCATCTATTATTTTTTTTGCTAACATTTCTATCCTCCCTAAACTATCTTACTTATTATTGATGTATAACTTTTGATTCATCACCGTACGCATCTTATCATGTATCCAATGATTGCCATCACATGTAATTCTATCTCTCATTTCCAAATATGTTGGTGCTTTAACTTCTGGTATAAGACCTAATGTAAGATATGCATGACAGTTGAAACAATACGGCAACGGACACTCTTTTCCAACCTGCTGGAAATAAATTTCATCTTCAATATTTTCATAAATATTACACAACCTTTGATTTTCCACACATTTTTTTAATTCACCTGTAGCAATATTCAACTCACCTGCCCACACTCCGGCTTTACATTCTCTTCCGCTCTGCGATTCAAAATGATTCATCTTAAATTCAAACAGGTTTGAATCAAAGGCACCCCATATTTCCCTGTATTCCTGCTCACTATATTCTGACAATCTTCTGAAATCTTTAAATCTTTCATCTCTTGCCACACTGATATGCGGTAACGCACCGAAATGCTCCATACAAAATTTTTTCACTTCTTCAATCAACGGTATAAGTTCATCTTCCGGTACCATTTCCACCGTAATTGAAGCTCCTGCATTCCACAATTTTTTTACATTATCCGCAAATGTACTTAACAATCCTTTTTCCTTTAACTGCCTGTAATGCAATGAACACTTAAAAAACAAATGTGATAAATCTATATCCGAATTTATAAATTCATCAATTTTCTTTGAAATTGTAGCATTTGTTACAATCTGAATATAATGTCCTTCTTTTATAAGTTCATTAACAATTTGTACCAGTGAATGGCAAAGCAGTGTTTCTCCTGCACCGCAAAAATTAATAAATGCCACACCTCCGATCCTGCTTTTAGACAATGCATATCTTATATATTCAGGTGCATGATATATCGCATCTATACTATTTAAACAAACATCATTCTGCCCTAAATAACAATATAAACATTCTAAATTACACGCATACACCGGTACTGTCACATCAAGGAAACGGACTATTTTATTCAAATCATATTCTTGTTCTTTTTGAAAAAGTGCTGTATTTCCTGCATATTTTTTATCAACCACCTCATAAATATGATAAAATAAAATACTTCTTTGTTTCAAATAGTTTTTTATTTCCAACACTGTTTTAGGATTTTCTATAGCAATAATAACTACTGCATCTTCAGGTAAATCCTTTGGTGCAATACAACTAATTTTCTGTCCGTCAATTTGTATTTCCGTTTCTCCCCATTTTTTTTCATCATTATCAATAACTGCATCAATTTTCAACTGATTCGGCAGTTGGTTTAAGTATCTGCGAAAAGCCACTCCATTTCCCCATATGTAACATTTTTTATTTTCACTGTAGTCTTTTTCCATAAATAACTCTGTCCTTTTACTATTTATCAATTAGATTTTTTATATAATCTTTCATCTTAATATAACCATTTTCATAAAATACGGCATTTTGTTCAAAAAACTTTTGTAAAAATTCACTGCTATCTGTATTTACACTTTTCTTTAAACTTCCGTGTAATAAATCTCCCGTACTGTAAATAATAAATTCACCAGTCGATGTCATTGCAACATTATTTTCTCCGTTATTCAGATAGAATAAATAACTTTTTTCTATTTTTTTTATGCTATTATTTTCTTTCTCTATAATAACTGTTTCGTTATTTCCTGCTCCCGGAAAAATCAACTGTTTTCCGTCATAAATAACTCCTAAAAAATTCCGATTATCCGTTACAATCTCCTCATATTCATCATTATCCGGATTCCATTTCACAATATTTCCTATATATCTTGGTGCCAGCCAAAAACTTTTTCCGTCCCATGCTATCCCGGAATATCGATAAACCTCTTTTCCAATGGAATACCACTCCCATGAGTAATCATCTAGATTAAATCTTCCAACATGATTACTTACACATGATGCGATATATAATTGGTTTCCAACGCATGCAATATCACTTCGTATAATACAATCAAGCTTTTCTTTACAATCTTTTATCCGTTCACCCAGCATTTTTTTTTCATACAGGACACTATAATCTTTCAGATTTAATATCATTATTGCTGGATAACTCGCACCTATTAAAAACAGCTTATCTTTATAAATATATGCTGAAAAAAACTTATCATTTTCAAATGTTTCCAAATTCTGCACTTCTATTTGCTTCCATTCTTTTATGTCTACATTATATATGGATACATATTTTGAATTCAGAGGTATAAATACTAAATCTCTATGATAACCGATTATTTTTGCCCCTCTATACATATCAACATCTTCATTGGGTATATTCCCCTCATATAATAATTCATGTGTATCTATGTTTACAGAATAAAAAACATTTATATCTACTGCCATAAAATAATACTTGCTATCTATTCTAGCACAACTTTCCGCGCGAAGTATCATAAAATATCCTCCTGATTTTATATATACATTAAAAGCCACCCGAACCCCAATCAATCGTCCGGATGGCTCACTACCTATTTTATCTTCCTTTAATGCCTCCATGCACAATCAAGATTCATCCTAAATCCTGTTTTATTCTCTATATTATATCGGATAAATCTTTGAAATAATTAGCTTATCTATGCCTCCAGCCTCTTCTTCGTTGAAATATATTTAACAATATACTGCTCAAAATTCAAATTTTCTGTAATATCTCCCGGATTAACAGTTCTTTGAAATGTATCATAATCAACAATGTTTAATGCCTTAATCACCGAAGGATATATTATCTGTTCATGTACATTTAATTTGATATATACTTCCGGCTCTCCTTTAATTTTTAATTCATTCAGCAGCCGTCTTATCAGTTCAACAAAGAAATCGTCTGTTGGATGTGTCCATGACCTGAATAGAATTCTTCTATTCTTATTAAGACTAACATAATCACACATTTTTATATCACATAATTGTTCCTGCTTCTTTAATACGTTTAAATTCTTTTCAAAATATTGTGTTATCTCATCTTCCTTATAAAAATCTTTATCTTTAAGCCTTGCAATAATTTCATTATCTGAGTATGCCTGCTCTATCATTCTATTTATATTTTTATCTTCCCATGCAAAAATTTGTCTGAATTCTGGATTTCTACTGGCACACCATTGCGGGAAATACCCTTCAAAATAAGCATTTGTAATAATTATTTTCTTAGCATTTACAGCCATATCCAGAACTTTTTGCGTATCCCATACTCCATATGAATTTATTGCAAATATTTGATTTGCAACTACTAAATTGCATTTCTCCCAAATCCATTTTTCTTTAAGAAACGGATATCCTCCGGCTTCCGTCTCACTAATCAGCGGTAAATCCAATATAACATATTCATCTGTAAATGCCTTTATTCTTTTTAACGAATCTTTATAAACTGCCATATGACACGTTCCATAAAAGGCAGCTATCTTTCTTTTCTTTCTTCTCTGTTCAATATACTTCTCAGCTTTTACGTATTTCAGTTGTTCACTGTCAATACTGTCTTCATCAAATTCAGTATACGGAACAAAATCATTAAACATTGTCATGCCAAACTCTTTAAGCTTACTATAAATCTGCTCTTTACTATTTTTAATACAAACAATTACAAATACTGGATTTGTCCTTAAATATTCTGGATTAAATATTGAATACTCTGTACCTTCAATATTAATCAATTTCTGATTTTTAACTTTAGAATCAATTATGCAATCTATTTTTACTTTGTCTTTATATTCCTTAATAAATTTATGCCCAATATCACCACAACCCCATATTGCAATCTTTTTATTTGTCATAGTCCTCTATTCTGCTATTTCGTATAGCATGTATGCCTCCATATTTACTTAAATTCAAAAATATTATTTTACGGTTTATTATAACATAAAATGACAGATTAATATATATTTCTTCTGACTAAATTTAGTTCCAGAAACTTCTACTTCTTTAATAACATTACACATTTAAATTGAATTTATCATTTCTTTATATTATAATGATTTTATATGTAATTTTATAATAGTCAAATATTTTATTGAACGAAAAAGGGGACGAACAAATGACTAATTTTTTTGACACAACACGCAAAGTATATCAGGCGCTAAACGATGACATTTCCAAAAAACTCTTTACTGCCCGACTCAATTATTCCGCAACCGGCGACATCGGATTTGTCAGGGATTTACCAGTCTGTTATAAAAATTTAAATGCCGATATTCAGGCTTTTGCCGAAAATTTATACAATCCCGGCAGCCATAAATTAGTTATTTTCGGTGCCGGTGCTAACGGTAAAGATTTGGGATTGGTTTTTAAAAATCTTCCGTGGTTCTGTTTTATTGACAACTACCGACAGGATACTCTCGATACATACACCGGTCTTCCTATTTATTCACTGGACGCCTACAAGTCTCAGTTCGGGCTCAAAGACACTAAATTTGTCATTGCCGTTTATAAAAGAAGTGCGATTGAATCCATTCAGCAGCAGTTACTGGAAAACGGCGTACCCGATGAGAATATTTTAACTATTTCCGATTGGAGAAATAACAATTCGCAGTATTTCGATGTATTTGTACCTCATGAACATGAAACCTTTGTGGACTGTGGCTGTTATGACGGAAGCACCGCTTACCGTTTTGCCGGCTGGTGTGCAGAGGGCGGCATGACTTACGATAAAATATGGAGCTTTGAACCGGACTCCGCTTCTTTTAAAAAATGTGAAACAACTCTGGGCAATCTTAAAAACTGCGAGCTGTTTCCTTACGGCATTTCCGACCGTCACGGTCATGTTTCTTTCATGGCAAACGGCTATGAAAATGCTAAAATTGTAAATTCCGCCAACAGTGCCGACAACCTACAGACGATTGAGGTTATTTCTTTGGACGAATTTCTTCAAAATGAACGCGTTACATTTATTAAAATGGATATTGAAGGTGCCGAATACGATGCCTTAAAGGGCGCCGAACACATTATCCGGACGCAGAAGCCCCGCCTTGCCATATCCATATACCATGACAAAAACCACATCGTTGACATTCCGGCTCTGTTGCTCTCATTCCGTGAAGACTATCGGTTTTATATCCGGCATTACAGCCTGCTTGGCAATGAAACGGTGTTGTATGGGGAGTAGGGGGAATGGTGTTTACCATTTGCGCATCATTCAAATTTGCAATACAAACGCCTTATTCTAAATCAAGAGCCGAAAAAGCTGTTGTTGCTATGGCTTTTCGGCTCTTGATTTATTATTTAATAATTGACGCTATAAAATATACTTTCCATACAAATTCAAATCACATCAAAAATATTTATGAAGACATCAACCAATTTAAATAACTATGTACTGCTTTCTGCATATTTTCTTCCTTTTCATAGTCATTAATTGTTAAGTAATATAATTGACTGTATAGACTTTTGACAAATAAAGTGTCTTTACTATATTTTTGCAGATACACATTTTTTATTTCATTCACTACAATCTGTTTTTGAAATAAAAAATATCCTACTACCATAATAGGCATATATGTAACATTACTTATATTTTTATCTTCATCAAAACATTTTATTACTTTTCTAACAATATTCTCTAATTTTTCTTTATTCTTTTCTTGTATGATAATTAGGAAGTTAATTATCACACGTTT
>UMFB01012453.1_pt1 | contig 115247 bp, 96 predicted proteins | sample 1964921 | NCBI WGS metagenome assembly UMFB01 (sample SAMEA4836037, study PRJEB28245) | human gut metagenome | biome: gut microbiome; material: fecal sample | place: Denmark | collected 2008
GCTTACGCCTGGCTGGCAGCCACGGCGCAGGCCACGGTGGCGCCCACCATGGGGTTGTTGCCCATGCCGATCAGGCCCATCATCTCCACGTGCGCGGGCACGCTGGAGGAGCCGGCGAACTGTGCGTCGCCGTGCATACGGCCCATGGAGTCCGTCAGGCCGTAGGAAGCCGGGCCCGCGGCCACGTTGTCCGGGTGCAGCGTGCGGCCCGTGCCGCCGCCGGAGGCCACGGAGAAGTATTTTTTGCCGTTCTCCATCGCCCATTTTTTATAGGTGCCGGCAACCAGGTGCTGGAAGCGGGTGGGGTTGGTAGAGTTGCCCGTGATGGACACCTCAACGCCCTCCTTCTTCATAATGGCAACGCCCTCGAGCACGTCGTTGGCGCCGTAGCACTTCACCGCGGCGCGTTCGCCGTCGGAAAAAGCCTTCTCGCGCACGACCTTCAGCTCGCCGGTCTTGAAGTCGTAATCCGTCTCCACATAGGTGAAGCCGTTGATGCGGCTGATGATATAGGCGGCGTCCTTGCCCAGGCCGTTCAGGATAACGCGCAGCGGCTCCTTGCGGGCCTTGTTGGCGGTGCGGGCGATGCCGATGGCGCCCTCGGCGGCGGCAAAGCTCTCGTGGCCAGCCAGGAAGGCGAAGCACTTGGTCTCGTCGCGCAGAAGCATGGCGCCCAGGTTGCCGTGGCCAAGGCCCACGGCGCGCTGTTCGGCCACCGAGCCGGGAATGGTGAAGGCCTCCAGGCCCTCGCCGATGGCGGCGGCACAGTCGGCGGCGCTCTTCAGGCCGCGCTTCACGGCGATGGCCGTGCCCAGCGTGTACGCCCAGACGGCGTTCTCAAAGCAGATGGGCTGCACACCCTTGACGATCGCGTCAACGTCGATGCCCTTGGAGAGGAGCATCTCGCGGCAGGCGTCCAGAGACTCCAGGCCGTTTGCTTTCAGGCATGCCTCGATTTTCGGCATGCGGCGTTCTTGACTTTCAAATTTAGCCATTGTTCTTCTCCTCCTCTCTTACTCTTCGCGCGGGTCGATATACTTCGGCGCGTCCGCAAAGCGGCCGTAGGTGCCGATGTTCTTCTCGTAAGCGGTCTTCGGGTCCACACCGTGGCGGATGTCCTCCATCATTTTGCCCAGACGGACGAACTGGTAGCCGATGGCCTCGCCGTTCTCGTCGACGGCGACCTTTGTGATATACCCCTCGGTCAGCTCCAGGTAGCGCACGCCCTTCGCCTTGGTGGAGAAAATGGTGCCCGTCATGCTGCGCAGGCCCTTGCCCAGGTCCTCCAGGCCGGCGCCGACAGGCAGGCCGTCGTCGGAAAACGCGGTCTGGCTGCGGCCGTAGACGATCTGCAGGAACAGCTCGCGCATGGCCACGTTGATAGCGTCGCACACAAGGTCTGTGTTCAGCGCCTCCAGAATGGTCTTGCCGGGCAGGATCTCGCCCGCCATGGCGGCGGAATGGGTCATGCCGGAGCAGCCGATGGTCTCCACCAGCGCTTCCTCGATAACGCCCTTTTTCACGTTCAGCGTCAGCTTGCAGGTGCCTTGCTGCGGCGCGCACCAGCCAACGCCGTGCGTCAGGCCGCTGATATCAGAGATCTGATATGCCTTTACCCACTGGCCCTCCTCCGGGATGGGGGCCGGCCCATGGTTCGGGCCTTTCGTGAGCGGACACATACGTTCTACTTCATGAGAATAAGTCATAGTGATGCTCCTTTGTGATGTTCTTTTGTGTTTCTCTTTTGACAGTTATTTCACATTTGCGCTATCCTATATTATAAAGAAAGCGCTGCTGCATTGCAAGTGCGTGGGGCCGAAAATCAAAACTTTTTCCCCCATTGTGCGCTTTTGCCCGGTTGCCGCTGTCTTCGCTTCCGTTTTGTATAATATTACAAAAAATTTTCTATAAATTTGTTGACATTAACGATTCACATGCTATACTGTGGTTGACAGGGGAACGTCGGCCTGTCAAACGGAAGTTGTGGAAAATAGAATTGTGAGAGGAGATATGCGATCATGGCATCTGTTGATATGCATGATATCGACCTGAAAGAATTCAACGAGGTTCTTGCCGCCTGCAAGGGCGATGTGTTTATGGTAACGCCCGAAGGCGACCGCCTGAACCTGAAAAGCAGGCTGTGCCAGCTCATCGGCTTTACCAAGCTGATCGAGGGCGGCAGCATCGCGGAGGCGAAGCTGGAGTGCTCCGACCCCGAGGACCAGCGCAGGCTGTTCCGCTTTAATATGTTCGGCGAAAAGTGAACCGTTTCACCTTTTGGCGCGCCCGCATCCGCGGGCGCTTTTTTGTGTCCGAACGCGCGGATGCGCACGGTTTTTGCAGCTTCACCGTTTGTTTGTACGAAGTTGGACGGTTTGGTTTGACACCGTATTCTATAAAGTAGTATTATAAAGTGGAATTGTGCGGCGGCGCGCCGCGCGGAAGGTGAGTGAAAAATTTGTCTTTTTTTGAAAAACTGTTCGGCTCCTTTTCCACGAAGGAGCTCAAGAAGATACAGCCCATCGCGGACAGGGTGCTGGCGCTGGAGGCCCGGTACCAGGCCATGACCGACCGCGAGCTGCAGGCGATGACGCCCGCGCTCCGGGAGCGTCTGGCAGGGGGCGAAACGCTGGACGACATTCTGCCCGACGCCTTTGCCGTATGCCGCGAGGCAAGCTGGCGCGTGCTGGGCATGAAACACTTTCCCGTACAGGTGGTGGGCGGCATCGTGCTGCACCGCGCCTGCATCGCCGAGATGAAAACCGGCGAGGGCAAAACGCTTGTCGCCACGCTGCCCGTATATCTGAACGCGCTCACCGGCAAGGGCGTGCACGTCGTCACCGTGAACGATTACCTGGCCAAACGCGACAGCGAGTGGATGGGAAAGCTGTATAAATTTCTGGGTCTTTCGGTGGGGCTCATCATCCACGGCGTCACAGGCGAGGAACGCCGCGCCGCCTACAATGCCGACATTACCTACGGCACCAACAATGAATTCGGCTTCGATTACCTGCGCGACAACATGGTCACCTACAAAGAGCAGATGGTGCAGCGCGGGCATTATTACGCCATCGTGGACGAGGTGGACTCCATCCTCATCGACGAAGCACGCACGCCGCTCATCATCAGCGGCGAGGGCGATAAAAGCACCGATCTGTACAAGCTGGCCGATAATTTTGCCAAGGGCCTGAAGGCCACCGTCGTGGCCGAGCTGGACGACAAAGAGGACCAGGACGAGCAGGTGGACGGCGATTATGTTGTGGACGAGAAAAAAAAGACGGCCACGCTTACCGCCAGCGGCATTGCCAAGGCTGAAAAGTACTTCAATGTTGAAAATCTGGCCGACGGAGCGAACATGACGCTGCAGCATCACATCAACCAGGCCATCAAGGCGCGGGGCGTGATGAAGCGGGACGTGGATTATGTGGTGCGCGACGGCGAGGTCATCATCGTGGACGAATTCACCGGCCGTCTGATGCTGGGCCGCCGCTACAATGAGGGGCTGCACCAGGCCATCGAGGCCAAGGAGGGCGTCACCGTCGCCCGCGAGAGCCGCACGCTGGCCACCATCACGTTCCAGAACTATTTCCGCATGTACGAAAAGCTCTCCGGCATGACGGGCACCGCACAGACGGAGGCCGCCGAGTTTGAGGAGATCTACGGCCTGCAGGTGGTGGAGGTGCCCACGAACAAGCCCGTGGCCCGCACCGACTACAACGACGTGGTGTACAAAACCGAACCGGCCAAGTTCAACGCCGTTATCGAGCAGATCATCGAGTGCCATGAAAAGGGCCAGCCCGTGCTGGTGGGCACCATTTCCATTGAAAAGAGCGAGCTGCTGAGCAAGCTGCTGAGCCGCCGCGGCGTGAAGCACGAGGTTCTGAACGCCAAGCACCACGAAAAGGAAGCCGAGATCGTAGCGCAGGCGGGCAAAAAGGGCGCGGTCACCATCGCCACAAATATGGCCGGCCGCGGCACCGACATCATGCTGGGCGGCAACGCCGAGCACATGGCCAAAGCCGACCTGCGCAGGGAGGGCTTCTCCGAGGAACTGATCGTGGAGAGCACCGGCCACGCCGATACCACCGACCCGGAAATTTTAAAGGTGCGCGCGCGCTATGCCGATCTGGAGGCCGCGCACAAAAAAGTCATCGCGGAAGAAGCCGCCGAGGTGTGCGCCGCGGGCGGCCTGTTCATCATCGGCACGGAACGCCACGAGAGCCGCCGCATCGACAACCAGCTGCGCGGCCGTGCCGGCCGCCAGGGCGACCCCGGCGCCAGCCGCTTCTTCATCAGCTTGGAGGACGACCTCATGCGCCTGTTCGGCGGCGAGCGCGTCAGCACCATCATGGATTCCCTAGGCGTCGAGGAAGACATGCCCATTGAGAACAAGATGATCTCCGGCACCATCGAGAACGCCCAGAAAAAGCTGGAGGCCCGCAACTTCTCCATCCGCAAAAACGTGCTGCAGTTCGACGACGTGATGAACAGCCAGCGCGAGATCATCTACGGCCAGCGCGGCAAGGTACTGCGCGGCGAGGATGTATCCGAAAATGTTCACACCATGATCCACGAGTCCATTGCGGCCAATGCCCAGCTGTTTCTGGCGGGCGAAGTTGCCGACGACTGGGATTTCGACGGCCTGCGCAGCCACTACCGCGGCTGGCTGGCCAAGGACGGCGATTTCCGCTACACGCCCGAAGCTCTGGGCGAGCTGAAGCAGGAGGACGTTGTGAAGGTCCTGACGGACCGGGCCGACGCCATCTGCGCGGACAAGGAAAAACGCTACGGCTCGCCTTTGATGCGCGAGTTTGAACGCGTCGTGCTGCTGCGCACCGTGGACACCAAGTGGATGGAGCACATCGACGCCATGGAGGAGCTGCGCAAGGGCATCTATCTGCGCAGCTACGGCCAGCGCGACCCTGTGGTGGAATACCGTATCGAGGGCTTCAACATGTTCGACGAAATGGTGGCGTCCATCCGCGAGGACACCTCCCGCATGCTGCTCACCATGGAGCTGCGCACCGAGCAGCCTCTCCAGCGCGAACAGGTGGCAAAGCCCACGGGTGAATCCGGCGCGGACGACGGCAGCGTGAAAAAGCAGCCGGCCAAGAAGATCGCCAAGCCGGGACGCAATGACCCCTGTCCCTGCGGCAGCGGCAAAAAGTTTAAAAAATGTACCTGTGAGCAGTATAAAGACCTGCGCTCGTGACCGGTGAGCGGGCCGTCCTTTTGGGCGGACGTGTTCCGGGGACTTACAACTGAATCGTTACGCTTGGGAGTGGCGCCCGGGCGTGCGCCGCGCTGCCCTGCTGTTCCGCAGGGCAGGCGGCGCCGTCCCGCGCCGCCCCCTTTTTCTGTACTTTTTGTCGAATTAAATTGCTTTATTACAAATTGTATCGCAGATGCAGCAGCCGGAGGCGCTGTCCGGCGGCCTTTTGCACCAGACCCGGTGCAAAAGCGCTGTAAAGGCGTGCCGCTTGTCGGCCTGTTTATATAAATGCGCGCGGAGTGCCGTTACCTTCCGCGCGCCTGAACGCATTATCCACCGGGCGTGCGGCTGCGCCCCAGCACCGGCGCTTTCTCCCTCCCGCGCACCGTGAGCGGCGGAGCGGGGAACGCCAAAGGAGTAATCATGCAACCCGAACAGACCCATCCCCGGCCCCGCGGCTTCCGGCGAAGGCTGCTGGGCGACATTTTTCACGGCGTGAAGCGGTATCTTATCCTGGGCGTGGCGGCGACGCTGTGCGCCACGTTTCTCACCTACGTCACGCCGCTCGTCGTTTCCTTCACGGTGGACAGCGTCATCGGCGACAAAACGCCGGAGCTGCCCGCCGCTCTGTCCGCTCTGTTCCAGCGCATGGGCGGGCGGGCGTATTTCTCGAGCCACATCTGGGTGCTGGCCTCGCTTGTGGTTCTGGTGACGCTGCTGGGCGGCGTATTCACCTATCTGCGCGGCCACTGCATCGCCTTTGCGGGCGAGGGACTGGCCAAGCGCCTGCGCGACAGGCTGTTCACGCATCTGGAGGCCGTGCCATACAGCTATCATGTGGGCGTGCAGACGGGTGACCTTGTCCAGCGCTGCACCAGCGACGTGGAGACGGTTCGCCGCTTTGTGCAGATGCAGGCCATGGAGGTGGTGCGCACCGTGGTGATGGTGTGCACGGCCATTTCCATCATGCTGCCCATCAGCGGCGCGATGACGGCCGTATCCACCTGCCTGCTGCCCATTCTTGTGGTGTTCAGCTTCTTCTATTTCCGCGGCGTGCAGCGGCAGTTCACACGCTCGGATGAAGCCGAGGGCGCGCTTTCCACCACGCTGCAGGAAAACCTGACGGGCGTGCGCGTGGTGCGCGCGTTTGCACAGGAAAGCTCTGAGCTGGACAAATTCACCCGGCGCAACAAGGCTTACCACGATATCACGCTGCACCTCACCACCCTGATGGGCGCATACTGGGGCCTCTCCGACATGATCGGCTATCTTCAAATCGCGCTTTCCGGCGTGTGCGGCGTCTATTTCGCCGTGCACGGCGGGTTCAGCCTGGGCAACGTGCTGCTGTTCACCACCTACACCTCCATGCTCACGTTCCCCATGCGCCAGCTGGGCCGCATTCTGGCGGATCTGGGCAAGGCGGATATTTCCCTGTCCCGTTTGGAGGACATCCTTGCCGTGCCCGCCGAAGCGGAGCCGGGCAAAGCCCTTACGCCGCAGATCGACGGCAGCGTCGCTTTCGAGGACGTGTGCTTCGATTACGGCGACGGCGTGCCCGTGCTTTCCCATGTTTCGTTCACCGTACGGCCCGGCCAGACCATTGGCATCCTCGGCAGCACGGGCGCGGGCAAATCCAGCCTGGTGCAGCTTCTGCAGCGGCTGTACCCCGTCACCGCCGGACGCATCACGCTTTCCGGTGTTGACGTCAACGACATCGAACGCCATCACCTGCGCCGCAACGTGGGCATCGTTTTGCAGGAACCGTTCCTGTACAGCCGCACCATCGGCGAAAACATCGCCATCGCCCGGCCGGACGCGGATCTTTCGGACGTATATGCCGCCGCGCGCACGGCCTCGGTACATGACGTCATCGAGAGCTTCTCCGAGGGCTACGACACCGTGGTCGGCGAGCGCGGCGTGACGCTTTCCGGCGGACAAAAGCAGCGCGTGGCCATCGCCCGCATGCTGCTGCAGGATACCCCTGTCCTGATCTTTGACGATTCCCTTTCCGCCGTAGACGCTGAGACGGACGCCGCCATCCGCGACGCGCTGCATTCCCGCCGCCACGGCACCATGTTCCTCATCAGCCACCGCATCGCAACCATCCGTAAGTCGGACCTGATCCTCGTGCTGGACAAAGGCCGCGTGGTGCAGATGGGCACGCATGACACGCTGGCCGCGCAGGAGGGGCTGTACCGGCGCGTGTGCGCCATCCAGAACGAGCTGCCGCAGGCGGCGTCCCCGAAAGGAGGCGAGGCGTAATGGCACAGAATGATTTTGAAAACAAAAGAGACTCTGCCGACCAGAAGATCGACCTGCGGCTTTGGAAACGCCTGATCGCCTATGCCATGCGCCACCGGCGCACGGTGGTCTCCGTGATGCTCGTGCTGCTGGTGGTGGCGGGGATCGACCTTGCCTATCCGCAGCTCTCCCGCTATGCCATCGACCATTTCATCGAGGGCGGCACCACTGAGGGGCTTTGGCTGTACGGCCTTGTATATGCCGCTCTGGTCGTCGTCCAGAGCCTGGGCGTGTTCCTGTTTGTGCGCGGCGCGGGCCGGCTGGAAATGGACATGAGCTACGACATCCGGCAGGATGCGTTTGCAAAGCTCCAGCAGCTTTCGTTCAGCTTTTACGACACCACCTCCGTTGGCTGGCTGATGGCCCGCATGGTGAGTGATATCGCCCGGCTGTCGGATATGATCGCCTGGAGCCTTGTGGACCTGATGTGGGCGGGCGTGTTCGCCGTGGGCATCGTGGTCGTGCTGCTTGCCATGAACTGGAAGCTGGGTCTGCTGGTGCTGTGCATCACGCCCGTTCTGGCCGCGCTGTGCGTGTTTTTCCAAAAGCGTATCCTCAAATACCAGCGCGCCGTGCGCAAAACGAACAGCCGCATCACAGGCGCGTTCAACGAGGGCATCATGGGCGCCATGACCACAAAGACCCTCGTGCGCGAGGAGGCCAGTGCCGCCGAGTTCCGGGAGCTGACGGGCGCCATGCGCACGGCCAGCATCCGCTCGGCTTTGCTGAGCGCGCTGTTCATGCCGCTCGTCATGGCGCTGGGCAGTATTTCCACAGCGCTGGCATTGAGCCGGGGCGGCAGCCTGGTGTTCGCCGGAGCCATGGGCTTCGGCACGCTGGCGGCCTTCATCAGCTATACGACGCAGCTGTTTGACCCCATCCAGCAGCTGGCGCGCATTCTGGCCGAGATGCAGTCCGCACAGGCCAGCGCCGAGCGCGTCATCGACCTGCTGGACACCCAGCCGGATATCGTAGACAGCCCCGAGGTGGAAGCCGAATACGGCACCGCTTTTGCGCCACGGCGCGGGAACTGGCCTCCCATCGCGGGCGGCGTGGAGTTCCGGGACGTCACGTTCGCCTACAAAACAGGCGAGACCGTGCTGCGCGATTTCAATTTAAAGGTAGAGCCGGGCCAGACCATCGCCCTGGTGGGTGAGACGGGCGCGGGCAAAAGCACCATCGTCAACCTGGTGTGCCGTTTTTACGAGCCGACCGCGGGCCAGGTACTCATCGACGGTGTGGACTACCGTGAGCGCAGCCAGCTCTGGCTGCACTCCGCGCTGGGCTATGTGCTGCAGACGCCGCACCTGTTCAGCGGCAGCATTGCGGACAACATCCGCTACGGCCGCAAGGACGCCACATTGGACGAGGTGAAGCGCGCCGCCGCCATGGTGCGGGCGGACCGCTTCATCGAAGCCCTACCCGACGGCTACGGCACAGAGGTGGGCGAGGGCGGCGGCCGCCTTTCCACAGGGCAAAAGCAGCTTGTGTGCTTCGCCCGCGTGGTCCTCTCCGACCCGCGCATTTTCGTTCTGGACGAGGCTACCAGCAGCATCGACACCGAGACGGAACAGCTCATCCAGAACGCCATCCAGACGGTGCTGACAGGGCGCACCAGCTTCATCGTGGCGCACCGCCTGTCCACCATCCGCAGCGCGGACAAGATCCTTGTCATCCGCGGCGGGCGCATCACCGAGGCCGGCACCCACGACGAGCTGCTGGCGCTGGGCGGATATTATTACAGCCTGTACACCCATCAGTACCGCGCAGAAGCCACACGGAACGCCTTCGAGGCATAAACCGCCGCGGCGCCCCTTTTCGGGGCGCCGCGGCCCATCCTTCCAACCGGCAAAGGGGGAAATTTGAAATGAAGCTTCAAGGCACCGTGCCGCTGGAGACCGGACGCCTTGTCCTGCGGCGTTTTTTGCCCGGCGACGCCCCCGCTGTCTTTCACGGCTGGGCCGGCCGGGAGGATTGCTGCCGGTATCTGCCCTGGGAGCCCTGCGCTGCTCTGCAGGAAACGCAGGTGCGGCTGGAAAACTGGCTGGGACGTTACGCGGAGCCGGATTTTCTCCAGTGGGCCGTCACGCTGCGCGAAAGCGGCACGCTGGCCGGCGTCGTCAATCTGCACGGCGTGGATGAGGCGCACTGCTGCGCCGAGACTTCCTATGCTCTTTCACCCGCGTACCGCGGCGCCGGGCTGATGCCTGAAGCCCTGGGGGCCGTTCTGCGCTTTGGCTTCGCACAGGCGGGGTTCAACCGCATCTGTGCAGAAGTACTGGCGGGCAATGCGGCCTCTGTGCGCGTGCTGGAAAAATGCGGATTCCGCCGGGAGGGCATACTGCGCCGACGCTACCGGAAAGACGGGTGCTTTGTGGACGCCTGGCTGTACGCCGTCCTTTCGTCGGAATTCTCCGACCAAAGCAAATGAAAACAACAAAAAGGCCTCCGTCGGAGGAGAAGGCCTCATAAAGAAGTTAAGGGCAAGACAGACCGCAATGGTTTGCCTTGTCCTTTTTTATTGTGTAACCCACTATGACACTTTCGGGGAAAATGCCAGCGGGGAGAACGATAAAGCTGTTATCTATCCCAATTTGTTCTTTTCGCCCCAGATGCACAGCTGGTCCAGAACGGCCATCAGGGATTTTCCTCGGTCGCTGAGGCTGTATTCTACCTTTGGTGGAATTTGCGGATACTCTCTTCTTATAATCAGCCGGTCTGATTCTAACTCTTTTAGGTTTGTACTGAGAGTTTTATCAGATATGTTTTTCAAATACCGTTTCAGTTCATTGAACCGCACGACTTCATACTCCATAAGGCAGTACAGAATGACCATTTTATATTTGCCGGATATGAGAGACAGCGTATAACTGAATCCGGTATCCTCAAAATTCGCGTTCTCAATAAAATTCTTTATCATCGTACACTATCCTTTTAAGTAGTACCTATCCAAAATGACAGTACTTGAATTGTTGACAACAAACACTATAATTATATATAGGATAGCTGATCCTGTCAATTCTAACGATGAAGTGAGGTAATGATGATGCGGACAAAGCTAAGCATCACAGAGGGCATTTTCCCGATGCCTGTTCTGATGGTCGCCACCTACAATGAAGATGGCAGCGTTAACGTGATGAACGCCGCTTGGGGCACCATGCAGGAGCGGGAAACCGTGGTTCTCAATTTAACCGAAACCCATAAGACTGTGAAAAATATTAAGGCACGCGGCGCCTTTACTGTCAGTATAGCCGATGCCGCTCACGTGATAGAAGCGGATTATTTCGGCGTGGAATCCGGGAACAGGACTGCCGACAAGTTTACCCGCAGCGGCCTTACCGTCAGCAAAGCCCAAATGGTAGACACCCCTGTTATCAACGAGTTCCCACTTTGTCTCGAATGTGAATTTGTTGAATATCAGGATGGCAAATATGGCTGTGGAGTGATTGGAAAGGTCGTCAATGTCACTGCGGATGAAAGCGTTATGGAAAACGGCAAGCTTAATATGTCGTTGGTAAACGCCATCGCCTTTGATCCGTACACTCATGGGTATTACAAGGTGACGGAGCGTGTTGGTGAAGCATTCAAAGATGGTCTGAAACTGAAAAAATAAAGTTAACGCCCGCTGGAAAGCAAACACTTTTCAGCGGGCGCTAATTTCCTTATGGGAGTTCTTCCGACAGCGGAAGCCTTTTTGTTCTATATTCTTCGCACACAGCACGGCAAAGGCGGCGCGCCCGGCCTATCCCCCCTGCTTTTGCCTGGCACGCGCGGCATAACGGCCGGGCGGCATGCCGTATTTGCGCCGGAACATGCGCGAAAAGGAAAACACATCCGGATATCCCGCCTGACGCGCCGCTTCTTCCTGAGACATGCCGTGCTCCGTCATGAACTGCGCCGCTTTTGCCAGACGGCAGGACACGATGTACTCCTGCGGAGAAAGGCCCGTCTGCTGCCGGAAGAACCTGCAAAAATAACTGCGGTTCAGGCCCAGCCCCGCGGCGATATCCTGTACCCGCATAGGCTGGGAATAATTCGATTCGATGTAGTTCACAGCCTGTCCCACATAGTTGCCGCCGTGCCCCTGCGCCGGGCCGCGGGCCGCGTCCAGCTCCGCAAACAGCTCATAGAGCTGCGCGCAGATGCGCCACTCCTTTGCAGGCATATCTCCGCAGCCTGCAATGCGCGAAAAATTTTGCAGCGCGCCGGGCAGGCGCAGCACGTCCTGCTCCAGCAGCGCCGCAAAGGGCGGCGCGCAGTCAAACCCGGCCCACATGTATTCCCACGGGTCGCGCATATCCGCCTCGTAATACGTCACCTCGCCGGGGCGTATCACGAATATTTCGCCCGCCTGCAGTGTGTACTCCCGTTTCCCGCGGCGGAATATCCCCTTCCCGCGCACAACATAATGCAAAAGAAAGTATTCCCGCACCGCCGGGCCGAAGGAATGCCCCGGCGCACACGCCTCCACTCCACATATCCTCGGATTGATGTCTGCCATGTGCAGATTGTCCAGAAGCGTATCCTTCATTTCTCCCGCCTCCCTTCCATCAGTCACATTATGCCAAAAATACAGCGCAGTTTGCAATACCCTTTCCCGTATTTTTTTGCTAGACTGGGTGCAAGGAGGCGGTACAATGATAAAGATCACATTTATGGGCGCAGGCAGCACGGTCTTTCTGCGCAACGTTTTGGGAGACTGCATCTACACGGATGCGCTCAAGGGCATGAAGATCGCCCTGTATGACATCGACGGCCAGCGTCTGGAACAGAGCGCAGCCATTCTGGAGGCCATCAACAAGGGCAACGGCTGCCCTGCTTCGATCCGCTCTTATCTGGGCGCAGAGAACCGCCGGAAAGCGCTTTCCGGAGCGGATTTCGTCATCAACGCGATCCAGGTGGGCGGCTACGATCCCTGCACCATCACAGATTTCGAGATCCCTAAAAAATACGGCCTGCGCCAGACCATCGGCGATACGCTTGGCATCGGCGGCATCATGCGCGCACTGCGCACCATCCCCGTGCTGGAGGATTTCGCCCGTGATATGGAGGCGGTATGCCCCAACGCATGGTTTCTGAACTATACCAACCCCATGTCCATGCTCACGGGATATATGCTGCGTTATACAGGTGTGAAAACGCTGGGCCTGTGTCACAGCGTACAGACGTGCAGCAAAACTCTGATGGACGCCATCGGCATGAGCGACCGTCTGGAGGGACGCCGGGAGCTGATCGCCGGCATCAATCACATGGGCTGGCTGCTGGACATCCGCGACCGGGATGGCAACGATCTGTACCCTGAGATCCGCCGGCGTGCAAAGGAGAAAAACGCCTCCGAGAAGCACCATGATATGGTCCGCTTCGATTACATTGAAAAACTGGGTTATTACTGTACGGAGTCCAGCGAACACAACGCCGAATACAACCCATTTTATATCAAGGCGCGTTATCCGGAGCTGATCGACCGCTTCAACATCCCACTGGACGAGTATCCCCGCCGCTGCATCCGGCAGATTGCCGAGTGGGATAAGGAATACGCGGACCTCAGCAGCAAGGGCGTGCTGCCCCACGAGCGTTCAAAGGAATACGCATCACGCATTATCGAGGCTATGGTTACGGGCCGCCCCTATAAGCTGGGCGGCAACGTGCTCAACACAGGCGGGCTGATTGAAAATCTTCCCCGTGAGGCCTGCGTGGAAGTGCCCTGTCTGGTGGACGGCGCCGGCGTAGCCCCGTGTTATGTGGGCAGGCTGCCCGTACAGCTCGCGGCCATGAACCAGACGCACGTCAATGTACATCTGCTCACCATTGAGGCCGCCGCGACGAAAAAGCGCGAGCACATCTATCATGCCGCCATGCTGGAGCCGCACACCGCCGCCGAGCTCTCCCTGGACGACATCATCCGCTTGGTCGATGACCTGATCGAGGCCCACGGCAGCTGGCTGCCGCAATACCGGTAACGCCGTCTGCTGTCCCGGCGAAGTCCCCCCGGCAAAGTCGGGGGGCATATCCGGGCAAAGCCCTATATTGCCAGCATACGCGCCAGATGGCGCAGGCAGGGTCCGCCGGCCACGGAAATTTTACTGCCGGCGGCCCGCAAGCGGGCTTATTTCAGCATCGTCGGCGGCTCTCCTGCTCTGCCTTTCTTCATCTGATGTTCGACGCGCTCCACGATTTTTATCGCATTCTTTCCTGCTGTGTTTGCGTAATATCCTCTGCGCCAGAATTCCCGCCTTTTTTCTCCGCAAAAGGCTTTCCTGCGATATTTTGACGCAACCGTAATATGATATTTGCAATTCCAGCCTGTATCCGATAAATTATTCATCTGAACGGCCCGCCCTGTTTTTTCGTTTGTGCAGTTGGCCGGCCGCACTTCCCTATCCTGTCACAGGGATTTTTCATCGTCAGCATTATCCTTCTTTTGTACCGCTCGCCCAGCGAGTGGTTTTCTGCATGCAAAAAGGGAGGGGCCTAGGCCCCTCCCCTTTTTTATTTTCTCCCTTATTCCGCCGCCGGCAGCTCCCGCGTGGCCACGACGTCCACGCCCGTGCCGCACACGTCCGCCAGCACCACGTCTCCGCAATGCACAGGCGCGTGCAGGCATACGCCGTCCAGCGCGTCCATCACGGCAAACATTTTCTCCTTGGGCACGCTGCCCGCGGTTTTCACCGGGCAGCGGCAGATATCCGCACCTTCCACACGCACGGTGCTCGTCACCACACGCACCGGGTGCGTCAGCTCGTTTTTGCCGTACTCCGCGCCCCGCGGGCAGCCGTTCCCCGTCACAGCCAGCGTGTTTTCATCCACCGTCAGGCGGCAGCCCTTGGGGCACACGATACAAATGATATTCGCCATTTCTCATGCCTCCTCCACGCTGACGGTGATGCAGCCGTCCGCCTTTTCCAGCAGTGCCCTCGGCACGCTGATGCGCTCCATCTCGCCGGGGGCCAGATGCTCGCGCTTGTATGCCGCCAGCTGTTCGCTGTCCGCCGTCACGCGGATGACGGAATTGCCGCACACGCGGTTCACACGGAAAAACACCTCCACGGCTTTATCCACATTGGCCAGGCGGATCTTTCCGGGCACCGTATAGGTGACGGACGCACCGTTTTCCACCTCCAGCACGCGCCCCTCAGGCGCAGGACCCTGCCGTGCGAACCGGGCCGCGGCCGCGCCCGCGCGCTGGCTCTCGCCCGTGACAAAATCCACAAGGTCATGTACATGCACCACGTTGCCCGCCGCGAAGATGCCCGGCACATTGGTCTCCATGTTTTCATACACCATGGGGCCGTTGTGGCGCCGGTCCATCTCCACGCCCGCGCCGCCCGAAAGCTCGTTTTCCGGAATGAGCCCCACGCTCAAAAGCAGCGTGTCGCAGTCGAAATGCATCTCCGTGCCGGGGACGGGAGCGCGGTTTTCATCCACCTTCTGCACGGTCACGCCCGTCAGGCGGCCCTCCCCCTCGATCTTCGTCACCGTGTGGGACAAATACAGCGGGATATTATAATCGTGCAGGCACTGCACGATGTTGCGCGTCAAACCGCCGGAATAAGGCATCACCTCAACGCAGGCCAGCACCTTCGCGCCCTCCAGCGTCATGCGGCGGGCCATGATAAGGCCGATATCGCCCGAGCCCAAAATCACCACGCGGCGGCCCACCATGTAGCCCTCAATGTTCAGATACCGCTGGGCCGCGCCCGCGGTGAATACGCCAGCCGGGCGCGCGCCCGGGATGGAAATGGCGCCGCGCGTGCGTTCGCGGCAGCCCATGCACAGCACGATGGACGCGGCCTCCAGCACAATGTAGCCGTCCTTTTCATTGACGGCGTGGACGCGTTTTTCCGGCGTGACGGCCAGCACCATCGTGTCCGTCTTTACCTCTATGTTCGTCTTGCGCACCAGCTCGATGAAGCGGCCCGCGTACTCGGGGCCCGTGAGCTCTTCTTTAAAATAATGCAGGCCGAAGCCGTTGTGGATGCACTGGTTGAGGATGCCGCCCAGCGTGTTGTCGCGCTCCAGGAGCAGGATGCGGCCCGCGCCGCCCTTGTGCGCGGCCTCGGCCGCCGCCAGCCCGGCGGGACCTGCGCCGATGACGATGACGTCGTACCGGTTATTCTCCATGATGCAGGCCCCCTTCCTTCGTGGTGCCGGTGATGATATAGCTGCCGGCCCTGTCCTTCAGGACGTCCTGCTGGGGGATGCCAAGCTCCCGCGCAATGATCTCATGCACCCGGGGGCCGCAGAAGCCGCCCTGGCAGCGGCCCATGCCAGCGGTGCAGCGGCGTTTTACGCCGTCGATGGTGCGCGGCGGGATGGGGCGGTGCAGCGCGTCCACGATCTCGCCCTCCGTCACGGTTTCGCACCGGCAGATGACACGGCCGTACAGCGGGTTTTCCCGGATGGCCTCCGCCTTCTGCTGCGGCGTCATTTCGTTGAATCGTTTTTTGGTGCGGGTGTGGACGAAGCTCTCCTTTTTCTCCAGCGTCACGCCCGCGCCCGCAACCAGCGCCAGCGCGTCCTCCGCAATCGCCGGCGCACTGGAAAGGCCCGGGCTTTTGATGCCGCCCAGCGTGATGAAGCCGGGCGCGGTCTCCCCAATGATAAAATCGCTTTGGTCGGTATTGGCGCGCACGCCCGCAAAATTGCGGATATTTTCCCGGAAGTTTACGCCCGGCACGCTCTTGACGGCCTTTTCCCGCACGAATGCCAGCGCGTCCGCCTGTGTGGAAACGTCCTCGCGGCCGCTGGGCTCCGCATTGGGGCCGACGATAAGGTTGTAGTGAACCGTAGGCGAAACGAGCACACCCTTGCCGTCGCGGTTGGGACACTGGAAAACAACGTGGTTCACCACATAGCCCTGGCTTTTGTCCAGAAGGTAGTATTCACCCCGGCTGGGAATCGTGGTAAAGCCCGGTTCACCCGCCATCGCGGCCACCAGATCCGCCTCCACGCCCGCCGCGTTCACCACGGCACGGGCTTCAAAATCGCCTTTTGCAGTATGCAGCCGCCAGCCGCCGCTGATTTTCTCCGCGCCTGTCACAGCTGTTTCCAAATGGAGTTCCACGCCGTTCTCCACGGCGGCCTCGGCCAGCGCCAGCGCCAGATCCCACGGCTCCACAATAGCCGCACTGGGCGCATACAGCGCGCCGCACACCGCATCGGAAAGATTCGGCTCCATGGCCAGCGTTTCCTCCCGCGTCAGCACGCGCACGCCGGGCACGCCGTTCGCCACACCGTTTTCGTACAGGCGGCGCACGGTTGCCATTTCCTCATCGGAAAAAGCCAGCACCAGGCTGCCGATCTGGCGGTATTTGACGTCGAACGCAGCGCACTGCTCTTTCGTCAGCGCACTTCCCCGCACATTCAGCCGCGCCATGGCGGTGCCCGGTTCAGGGTCGTACCCCGCGTGCACGATGGCGCTGTTGGCGCGTGTGGTGCCCATGGAGACGTCGTTCTCCTTTTCAAACACCGCCGCGCGCAGCTTATGCTGCGACAGCAAATAGGCCACGTTTGCGCCCACGATGCCGCAGCCGATGACGGCCACATCCAGCATATCGTTTCCCTCCGCAGCGGCCCGCCGGCGGCACAGCGGACCAAAACCGCCCGCACCGGGGGACACGCCTTTATTTGCCGCACGCGCTTTGAGGCGCGCCGGATTTTCCGTTGCTCCAGACAAACTATGTTTCCCATCGCGCACTTCGCGTACCGCTCGTGTTCACTAAGAAACATGGTATCTATGCCGCCAGGCTCATACTTCGCCTGCGGCTCGCATTCACCAACCGGACATATTATACCATGACGCCGCCACAGGCGGCCTCAACAAAACCGCATTCACTGCGGTTTTGCAGGGTTCAATGTTCTCAAAGCCCTGTGCGCCAGCACAGGGGCGTGTGCAGCGCACACGCGCAGCCGCGTAAGCGGCAACTTTGAGGTTATTATACCATATTTCTAAGCTCACACTTCGCGTACCGCTCGTGTTCACTAAGAAACATGGTATCTATGCCGCTAGGCTCATGCTTCGCCTGCGGCTCGCATTCACCAACCGGACATATTATACCACAAACGGTCCGCCGTGTCATTCGGCAATTGGCGGAAATTGTATGGCGCACGGCCTTTCCCTGTCCCTTGCCCGCACCGCGCAAAAAGCACCCCGCCGTGCGGCGGGGTGCTTTTTGATTTTGCTATGCAAACAGGCTGCAAACCAGGCCCGCCGCCACACCGATGCCGTACAGCAGCGCCACGATAAACAAATTCTGTTGGGCGTTTTTGTTGGCGCGCAGCAGCACCGCCAGCCCCACGCCTGCGCCCGTGCACAACCCCGCCACCACGCCTCCCAGCGAAAGCTGGCCCGCGGCATACAGCTGGGTGATGAGGACCGAGGACACACAGTTGGGAATGAGCCCCACAAGCCCGGCCAGCACAGGCTGCCACGGGCCGCTGGCCGCCAGGAATGCCCCTATGGCCTCCTCGCCCACCAGAGCCACCAGCGCGCCCAAAGCAATGTTGAACAGCAGAATGAACAAAAAGATGTGCAGCGTGTGCTTGAGCGCCGCCGCCAGGATGCCGTCCCGTTCCTCGTGCTCGTGGCAGTCCACAGCGCTGCTGCTGCCTGTGTAGCCGCCGCGCACGCTCTGAGGAATCAGCCTTTTGAACACAAAATCAATGCAGAAGCCCGCGGCAAGCGCCACAGCCAGCTTGATGCCGAGGATCAGCGCCAGCGACCGCCAGTGTTCCGGGTTTGCGATGAGCAGCGGCACCGCCTCGTCGGACGTGGCAAGGAACACCGCCAGCAGGGTACCCAGCGTGACCACCTTGCTGGCGTACAGGTTTGCCGCCATGGCCGAAAACCCGCACTGGGGCAGCAGGCCCAGTACGGCGCCCGGCACAAAGCCAAAGCGCCCGCCGCCCGCCAGTGCTTTTTCGATGCCCTCCGAGTGGCGGTGCTCCACATATTCGATCAGCCAGTACGCCGCGAACAGAAAGGGCAGCATTTTCACGCTGTCCAGCAGCGCGTCCAGTAAAAGTTCCAAAATCAAAACAGGGTTCTCCTTTTCTCACAGCCGGCGCATGCCGCGCCGGAAAATCATACCACTCCCGTATTATATGCCCTTCGCCCGGCCTTTACAAGAAGCCCCCGAGGGGCATCCGCCCGGCGCTGGGCAGATGTACCACTATTTTTTTGTGCGGAGCAAAGAACTTTGTCACGGCGCGCACTTGCGCGGCTTTTTGCACTATGGTATGATATTTTTGTAATAGTCTGTCCACACCTGATTGATAAAGGAGTTTTCACACATGCGTGGTATTTATTCTTCCGTTACCGACATCCGCCGCCAGGTATTCACCGAGGTGGCCCGTATGGCATACGAAGGCGGCGATTACAGCCGCGTTGAGGAGCTGCCGTACAAGATTTTGCCGGGCGAGGTGAGCAAATACCGCGACAGTATCTTTCTGGAGCGCGCCATCGTGGGCGAGCGCCTGCGCCTGTCCATGGGTTTGCCGCTGCGCCCCATCGACGAGCACGCGCCCCTTTCCACCGGTATCGAGGAGGCCGCCCGGCCGGAGAAATACTACGAGCCGCCCCTCATCAATATCATCAAATTCGCCTGCAACGCCTGCCCGGAAAAATCTTTTCACGTGACGGATATGTGCCAGGGCTGCCTGGCACATCCCTGCGTGGAAGTATGTCCCAAGGGCGCGGTGTCCATCGTGCACGGCAAAAGCGTTATCGACCAGAGCAAGTGCGTCAAGTGCGGGCAGTGCGCCAACGTATGCCCCTACGGCGCCATCCATAAGATGGAACGCCCCTGCGCCAAGGCCTGCGGCATGGATGCCATCGGCTCCGACGAGCTGGGCCGCGCGAAAATCGATTACGACAAGTGCGTGTCCTGCGGCATGTGCCTTGTAAACTGTCCTTTCGGCGCCATCGCGGACAAAAGCCAGATCTTCCAGGTCATCCAGTCCATCAACCAGGGCGACCGTGTCATCGCCGCCGTGGCTCCGGCCTTTGTGGGCCAGTTCGGCCCGGACATGACACCTGAAAAGCTGAAGCCATCCATGAAGCTCCTGGGCTTTGACGATGTGGTGGAGGTCGCCATCGGCGCGGACCTGTGTACCATTGAAGAAGCCAAGGATTTTATGCGCGAGGTGCCCGAGCAGCAGCCGTTCATGGCCACGTCCTGCTGCCCGGCCTGGAGCGTGATGGCGAAAAAGCTGTTCCCGGATTTTGCGCCCTATATCTCCATGGCCATGACGCCCATGGTGCTGACGGCCCGCTTGCTGAAAAAAGAGCACAAAAACTGCAAGGTCGTTTTCATCGGGCCGTGCGCCGCCAAAAAGCTGGAAGCCAGCCGCCGCACCATCCGCAGCGACGTGGACTTCGTGCTCACATTTGAAGAAGTGATGGGCATGTTTGAGGCGAAGGCCATCAAGTTCTCCGAAGTGGCCGCCGGGCCCGAGCTGGTGGAGGCCACCGCCGACGGCCGCGGGTTTGCGGTTTCCGGCGGCGTGGCGAACGCGGTGGTGAACGCCATCCACAAGATGGACCCGGACCGCGAGGTAAAGGTGATGGCCGCCCAGGGCCTGCAGGAATGCAAAAAAATGCTGATGCTGGCCAAGGCAGGCAAGCTGAACGGCTACCTGCTGGAGGGCATGGCCTGCCCGGGCGGCTGCGTGGCGGGCGCCGGCACGCTGCAGAACCCGGTGAAATCCACTGCCGCGCTGAACAAATACAAGGCCAGCGCACCGGAGAAGTATTCAGTGGACAGCAAATACGAGATCACGCTCAACCTTTTGCACGATTGACAGCGGCTCACAGCAGATACAGCAGGGCCCCGGCTTTTCAGCCGGGGCCCTGCTGTTATCTTTCACCGGGGCCGGTGCGTCAGGCATACGGCCCCTCCGTCACGAACTGCTTGTTGTAATCGCTGTATACGGTGTGAGTCAGGATATAATCCGCCCAGGCCGCATAGCCCGTGGGGTTCATGTGAATGCCGTCGTAGGTTCCCACATAGTCCCCGCGCAGGTTTCCGTCTGCGTCTGCCAGAGCCTCCTGTGCGTCCAGATAATAAAGGCCCTTGCTCACGGCCAGCTTGGCGATGGCGTTATTGATAAGACGGATGTGGCCGTTCTCCAGCGGCGGCTGCTTTACACCCTGTTCGGCCGTGGTGGGCGTGATGCTCTGCACATAAATGGGCACGCCCGCGAACCGCTCCCGCAGCTTGTCGAGCAGATCGCTGTAATATTTCAGGAACGCTTCATCCGACTGGCTGATGAGCGCGTTGGTGCCGTACAACACATAGATATTGCTTGGCGACTGCACCTTGATGTCGTCCCACATCTCAATGCGCGAGCCGTCCGGCCGCTGGCCCACAAAATTTTGCAGCACCTGATTGGGGCTGGTGCTCTTATACGCGCATACTGTTGCCACATCCCGCGTGGGTGCATACAGCGCAAAGCCCTGGGACAGGGAATCCCCGATGAACAGCGCCGTGCGGAAATACTCCGTACTCAGCCTGCCGTTGGCAGGCACGGCCAACAGGCGGGAATCGCTGGCAGTAACGTCGCTTTCCAGCGTGCGCTCCACAGGCACTTCCGTGTTCCAAGCCTGCACGGGCGCCGCTGCCTCCGGCCGGCCGCCCACCTCCTGCGCACCGCCGCCGGAGGGCGTAGATACGCTTTCCGGCGCAGGCGGCGTGCTTTCGGACGATGGCTGGCCCCCGTCCTGCTGCGCGCCGCGCACCGGGAACACAGGCTGGCCGTGGATGATCTTCACCGACGAATAGGAAATGCCGAACAAAAGCGCCACAATGAGCACGCCAAGACCCGCCTGCACCAGAAGCGTCTGGTTGCGGCGGCGTTTGCTGTGCACTTTGTACGGCTTGATATTGTTTGCCAAATTGGTGCCTCCAAAGGATATTTGCGGGCGTGCTAACGGTATACGCCCCCGTCCGCCAGGGCGAACTGCGCGTTGTGCGCGCTGTATATGGTGTGTGCGGCAAGGTAATCCAGCCACGGGCGGTATTTGGAGCCGTCGAGCAGGTGCAGGCCGTCGCTCCCTGCCAGGTCCGCCCGCAGGTAACCGTTCTCGTCCGCCATCACTTCCCACAGGTCCACATAATAAAGCCCTTTGCTCACGGCCAGCTTGGCGATGGCATTGTTGATAAGCTTCAGATGCTCCCGTTCCAGCTGCGGTTTCTTCTCGCCGTATTCCTGTGTCGTTGGAGTGATGCTCTGCACATAGATGGGCGTATCCGGGAAACGCACCCGCAATTTGTCCAGCAATTCGCCGTAAAATTTCAAAAAGCCATCGTCCGTCTGCTGCAGCAGCGCGTTCGCTCCCAGAAGGATATAGATGTTCGCCACATCCTGCTGGACGTTGATCTCGTCCCACATCTCGATTTTGGTGCCATCGGCCCGCTGGCCCACATAGTTTTGCAGGATGCTCTGGGGGTTCACGCCCTTGTAGGCGCACACACGCATCCAGTCCCTGTATTCCGGATACCATGCGAAGCCCTGTGTAACGGAATCCCCGATGAACAGCGCATCGCGGAAATAGTCATCGGATACACGCCCGTTTTCCGGTACGGCCAGAAGGCGGGCATCACTGGCCGTCACATCGGCATCCAGCGTGCGCTCCACAGGGGTTTCGGTGTTCCACGCCTGCACGGATACGGCCGCTGTCACGGACGGCGCATGCGGCTGGCTTTCCAGTGCAGGCCCCGGAGCGGGGACCTCGCCGGGCTGTGCCGGCGGCGCGGCGGACACGGCGGCACGCGCGCGCAGCAGCGGCTGGCCGTAAATGATCCTTACCGCAGCATAGGAAATACCGAACAGCAGCGCCACAATGAGCACGCCAAGGCCCGCCTGTGCCAGAAGCGCCCGGCTTCGGCGGCGTTTGCTATACAGTTTGAACGTGCTCTCTGCCAAGGCCAGTCCCTCCCACAGGGCGTTTTCCGCCGTCCGCGCGTGTGCCGTGTTTTCGTCAGGCCGCCGGGGCCGTGTAATAAGGTGAGCCGGGCAGGTACGGATTCTCCTTGCTGTACGCCGTATGTGTCACAAGGAACTCCCGCCATACATTGTAGCCTTCGTTGTTCAGATGGATGCTGCCCGAAGCAATATCCGCCCGAAGCGCGCCGTTTTCGTCGGCCAGAGCGGAGAACAGGTCCAGATAATGCAGATCCCTGTCATATGCTATTTTCGCCAGGTTTTCATTCAGCCCCCGGATGCGTTCCACTGAAAAGTTTTCGTCCCCGGCCATCTTCTCCGCCGAGACAGGCGGGATGCCCTGGATGTAATACACCGTATCTTGCGGCAGCTGCGGCAGCAGGAAGTCAAGGAAATCGTTGTAATACTTCAGGAATGCCTCATCGGTAAGCGTAGCCATGGAATTGGTGCCCAGCAGAATATACACCTTTTTAGGCGCCGCGGCCAAGATCTCATCTATGGCGGCCACCTGCTGGCCGCTGATGTTTTCCACAAGGCCCTCCATGAACTGCTTGGGGCCCGCGCCCAGATAAGCGGCGTATTTCGCGTTGGGGATGCCGCTGGAATATTCCTGGAAGCCCCGCGTCAGCGAATCGCCGATGAACAGCGCATCGTCAAAGTAGCTCATATCCACACGGCCCGCCTCCGGCAGCGCCACCAGTGAAGCGGAAGGCTGCGTATACGAAGCGTCTGTTTGCTGTACAGGGCCAAGCACCGCTTCCCCTGTCTGCGCCACGCTGCCGTCCGCCTGAGAGGAAGCAGCCTGAGAAGCCGACAAAGCAGCCAAACTGCTGGCCGCCGCGCGCTTGGCGGGCAGCTCTATGAGCGTGGTGATGACCCACGAAAGGCTCAGGATAACAACGGCCACACAGGCAAAGAACATACCGCCGCCTGGCGCGCGCCTGCGTTTGCGCGGCTTTGCGGCATAGTGGCGTCCGCCCGCAGCCTGCCCGCGGGGCGCTGTGTGTGCCGGAGCGGGCGCTGCGCGCCGCCGCTGGGCGCAAGCGTCATCCCGGGGGCGTGCCGCTTGAGGAGGACGCTGCTGTGCGCCCGAAGGGTGTCCGGCCGTGCTTTGGGCGGCCGGGCGCGCATTGCCGGGCTGCGCCGGACGCGGGATATGGATGATCTGCTCCTGAATGGCCCGGGCACGGGCGTCCACATCAGGGCGCGCCGCGCCGCGGCTCTTTTCCTGCATGTGCCGCTGCTCCATGTGCGCCCTCCTTTCCGGCTCATTTTTACGGATACCAAAAGTTCCCCAATATACAAAATATTATACCCTGTTTGTCCCCGTTGTTCAACCGTGATTCCTGCCACTTTTTAGGCGGCAGTGTGTGTTTTGTGTGAAAAAGCTGTAAATGCTGCAGATACAAAGAACAAAAAACGCCCCCGCCTCGTTTGAGAAGCGGGAGCGCCGGAAAACATGGGTTACGCCAGCTCAGCGAAATACTTGATGGTGCGGACCATCTGGCTGGTGTAGCTGTTCTCGTTGTCGTACCAAGACACGACCTGCACCTGATAGGTATCGTCGTCGAGCTTGGTGACCATCGTCTGCGTGGCGTCGAACAGGCTGCCGTAGCGGATGCCGATGACGTCGGAGGAGACGATCTCGTCGGTGTTGTAGCCGAAGCTCTCGGAGGAGGCTGCCTTCATAGCGGCGTTGATGCTCTCCTTCGTTACGTCCTTGCCCTTGACGACGGCCACCAGAATGGTGGTGGAGCCGGTGGGAACAGGCACGCGCTGGGCGGAGCCGATGAGCTTGCCGTTCAGCTCGGGGATGACCAGGCCGATGGCCTTGGCGGCACCGGTGCTGTTGGGCACGATGTTGGCGGCGCCGGCGCGGGCGCGGCGCAAATCGCCCTTGCGGTGCGGGCCGTCCAGGATCATCTGGTCACCGGTGTAGGCGTGAACGGTCGTCATGATGCCGCTCTGGATGGGATAGGCGTCGTTGAGGGCCTTGGCCATCGGCGCCAGGCAGTTGGTGGTGCAGGAAGCGGCGGAGATGATGGTGTCCTCAGCCGTCAGGGTGTTCTCATTCACGCTGTAAACGATGGTGGGCAGGTCGTTGCCGGCCGGAGCGGAAATGACGACCTTCTTGGCGCCCGCGTCGATGTGGGCCTGGGATTTGGCCTTGGAAGCGAAGAAGCCGGTGCACTCCAGCACAACGTCAACGCCGATCTTGCCCCAGGGGAGGTTCGCCGGGTCTTTCTCGGCCAGGATCTCGATCTTCTTGCCATCCACGGTGATGGAAGTCTCGTCGGACTCGACGGTGTGGCCCTCGTAACGGCCCTGCGCGGTGTCATATTTCAGCAGGTGGGCAAGCATTTTCGGGCTGGTGAGGTCGTTGATCGCGACGATCTCGTAACCCTCGGCGCCGAACATCTGGCGGAACGCCAGGCGGCCAATGCGGCCAAAGCCATTGATTGCAACTTTTACTGCCATATTAGTACATCCTCCTTATATTCAGGCACGGTGTGCGCCGCACCCTGCGGCGCTGTATTTTGCCCGTAAGACTATCACTTATTGTACCCCAAAAGCCGCCGGACTGCAAGAGTTTGATAAAAGTTTAACGCCGAAAACACGAACTTCTTACACTTTTGTAACAATCCATACATAGCGGCGTGCAAACTTCATACACTATGTGCAGTTTGACCCTGCGCGCCGCCTCCAACTCCCTGCGGCGCGCATGCGGAAAGGAGGATTCCCATGGCCCCGACGCCAAACAGCGCGCTTCTTGCGGCGCATCTGCGTGAGGACACAGCCGACCTTCTGGCCCTGCTGCCCGCGGCCCGCCGTGCGGCGGCGGGCGGCCCCGGCGGCGGCGAAGCCACGCTGGACGGCATCGCCCGCGCGGCCTACCGCACGCTGCGCACCGCCGAAAACCTGGCCGCTCACGCCGCGCTCTGCACCGCACCGCCCCACCCGCAGCCGGTGTGCGTTACAGCGCTGGCCGCGGCCTACGTCAGCGGCGCGGCGGGTGTGTGCCGCAGCGCGGTGTTCGTGCCCGAATGGCCTCGGGCGCCTCTGTGGGCCATGGGAGATGCGCGGCTGTTTGCCGCCGCACTGGGTAATTTGCTGGCCAACGCGGTGCAGTATGGCGGCGAGCGGCCCGCAATATCCGTGCGTGCGGCGCGGCGCGGGGAAACGCTGCTTCTCACTGTGGCCGACAACGGCCCGGGATGCGCGCCCTCCGCCGGGGACCGCGGCCTGGGCCTTGGGCTTGAGGTTGCACGGCGCTATGCCCGCGCCTACGGCGGCCGCCTGCTGGCAGGCAGCGCGCCGGAGCGCGGCGCGTGCTTTTCCCTGTGCCTGCCGCTGTGCCCGCCCGGCGCCGCCCCCAGCGTGCCCGACTATATGGCCGACCGCTTCAGTCCGCTGTACGTGCAGCTTGCGCCTGTGTGCGATCTGCCGTTGTGACCGTCCGCCCGCCGGAATGCTCCGTCCCGGCGCGGGAGGCGGTCTCTTTTTTGTCCGCCCGTCGCGCGTCCTGTTCCGCCCCGTCCGCCTCCTCTTGTGCTTCGTCGTCCTGTTCCGCCTGCCCGTCCGCCTCGGCCAGCGTCCGCACCCCCTGGCCGGACAGGCTTTCCTTCAGCCCCTCCAGCCATTCCACAGCCGCAAAGCCGACCTTATAAGAACTGCACACAGCCTGCTGCTCCGCACCGGAATAAGCCGACATGTCCTGCCCGCCGTCGGATGTTGCCGCGGGAACGCACATGGGCGGAAACAGCACGCAGAACCAGTTTTTCCCGGCATGCGCGCCGATCTCCACCCGCACGGCGTCGTAGCGCCCGGCGGGCAGCGTGAAGCCGTCATATTCCCGAGTGGAAAAATACATATTCTCCAGCCGAACCGCTACAGGGTAGCTGTATCCGCGGGCACGCACCGTGCGCTGGGCCACAGCGCGGATGGCCTCCAGGTCCGCCCCGGCGGCGCGCAGCGCCCCTTCCTTTGTCCGTTCGGCAGCGAACATGCCGCCCTCCGCCTGAAGGATCGCATCCCGCACCGCCAGCTTCAGTTCCTGGTCCGCCTCTGAATCGGAGTTGGCCAATATATGCAAGCGCAGCGTATCCTCCCGTACACCCGCACATGCGGCGGAAAACCGGGTAAAGCTGCTCAGGCTCAGCGCCAGCGCCAGCCCCAGCAGGACGGAAAGCTCCCACCGGCCCCGGCGCCCCATGCGGGCAAGGCGTCCGCCCAGCGCCGCGCGCAGTGTCTTGCATTTTTTAAGTAATCTCATCGGTATTCACACTCCCTATGGCCGAAGTGTGGACAGACCTTACGCCAATTATTCCCAGCATTCCCGCAAAACAAAGATTTCACATTTTTACGGCGGTTTTGCCTGCCGGCATGAAAAAGCCGCCGCTCCCGGACACGGGGCGGCGGCTTTTCCGGCGCGTCACAGCGGCAGCAGCCGGTGCGCCACGGCAAAATAGATCACAAGCGACACCGCGTCCACAATGGTGGTGATGAGCGGCGAGGCCATGATGGCCGGGTCCATCCGGCAGGCCTTTGCAATGAGCGGCAGCACGCCGCCGATGGTTTTTGCCACGATCACGGTGCACAGCATCGTCAGCGCCACAGTGAGGGCCACCATCTCGCTGCCGGGATAGGTGAGGATCAGCCGAACAAAATTCACCGCGCTGAGCACCACGCCCACCAGCAGGCTGACACGCAGCTCCTTCCACAGCACCCGGGGAAAATCCCGCAGGGTAATCTCGTTCACCGCAAGGCCGCGGATGACCAGCGTGCTGCTCTGGCTGCCCGCGTTGCCGCCGGTATCCGTAAGCATGGGAATAAACGTGACGAGCAGCGGCATCGCGGCAATGGCCGCCTCATACCGACCCAGGATACCGCCTGTGATCATGCCGGAGATCATCAGCACCAGCAGCCATACGATGCGGTGCCTTGCCAGGGAAAACACGCCCGTTTTCAGATACGGCTTCTCCGATGGGGCCATGGCGGCCATCTTCTCGAAGTCCTCGGTGGCCTCCTGCTCCATAACGTCCACCGCGTCGTCCACGGTAACGATGCCCACCAGACGTCCTTCCGCGTCTACCACGGGCAGCGACAGGAAGCCGTACCGCTGCAGCAGCCGCACGGCCTCCTCCTGGTCCGTCCCGGTGGCGACGGAGATGACGCCGTCCTCCATCACATCGCTGACGAGCTGGCTGTCCCGCGCCAGCAGCAGGCTGCGCACCGTCACCACGCCCAGCAGCCTGCGGCGGGGGCCAACCACATAGCAGGTGTAGACGGTCTCCCGGTCCTCTCCGGTGCGGCGGATGTGCTCAATGGCCTGCTCCACCGTCATCGTGGGGCGCAGATCTGTAAATTCCGCTGTCATAATGCTGCCGGCGGAATGCTCGGGATACTTGAGGAACTGGTTGATCAGGCCGCGCATCTCCGGTGTGGCGTTCTTCAGGATGCGCTTGACCACATTGGCGGGCATGTCCTCCAGCATATCCACCGCGTCGTCCACGTACAGGTCCTCCACGATGACGGCCAATTCCGCATCCGTCGCCGCGGCGACAATGAGCTGCTGCGTCTCCGGCTCCAGCTCTGCGAACACGTCGGCCGCCATTCCCTTGGGAAGCGTGCGGAAAGCCAGCACGGCCTCCTCACCGTTCAGCAGGCCCAGAAATTCTGCAATATCCACTTCGTTCAGCTCCAGCAGGGCCTCGCGCAGAGCCTTAAAGGAACGTTTTTTCAGCAGCGCCTCCAGCGCTGCAAAATCATACTGCCGATCCATTTGTGTTTCCTCCTTCTTCCTGTGTGTCGGAGGACGAACACGGGGTGCCTGCCCGGACAAAAAAGCCGCGGAAGCAGGCACCAGAGGCCCGCCGCCGCGGCAAACAAAACCAAAACACGCAAATGCGGGCGTGCAGCGCGCACAGCCCGCTCTGCGCCCCAAAAAAGAGCGTCAGAAAACAGGCCCGAAGCGCCCTGCGGCCGCCGGTGGTGTCTGATCCGGTTGTCTGCCGGGCAATCCCATACTTCGTCCAACGGGTTCCAAAGACGCTTCCTCCTTTGTCGCTTCAATTTGCGCGGCAGCACAGCGCTCCGCGCCACTCTATTGTACGATGCCCGGCCCGGATTTGCAACCCCTTTGGGCGCGGTCCGGCGTCTGCCGCAAAGCGGCCCCGTCCGGCGCACTGCCGGACGGGGCCGCTGCTCCGCTCTCACCGCATTGTTTTTCCGTCTATCATCGCCACCTTGGATGTCCGGCCCATCCATGCGTAATATCTGCGCCAGTCCTCCAGAGATTGCAGCGGGATATCTTCGCCGCGTACAAGGATATGCTCCGCCACCTGCTCCGGCTTCAGCGCGCAGTCGTGTTCCTGTCCGTTTTCCAAGATGACGAACCCCGCCATCACGTCCACATCCACGCCGCGGATGGTGAATTCCAGGAAGCAGCGCGTCCTATACTGTGCGTTCGGGTCGGACGGGGCCGGCGCGCCCAGCGGCAGCATCGCCCGCTTCAGCTTTTCCACATCCGTTTCACAGACCATCAGGTCAATGTCGCGGAACACGCCCGTTTTCCCCTTAAAATACAGCAGCAGGGAACCGCCCACGGCCCAGGTGACGCCGCTTTGGTTCAGCGCCCGCGCAATATCGGCCAATACATCCAGCTTGCGTTCTGTTTCCATGGCACAGCGCCTCCTGTTTTTCGGTCCCACAGCGCTTAATCCTCATCCGCGCCCCACGACGCGCGCACCTTTCGCCTCCGGCCGCAGCACCCAGCACTGTGGGTAAACCCGCAGCAGCGCCGCTTTCGCGGCCTGGGCCGGGGCCTCGTCTGCAAACACGCCGAACACCGCCGCCCCGCTGCCCGTCATCAGCGCTGCCAACGCGCCGTGGGCGCGCAGCGTTTCGCAGATGGGCTTTGTCGCGGCGCTGGCGCTGGAATATTCCAGCGCGTTCTTCATCTGCGCGCACAGGCCCGCCAAATCGCCCCGTGCGATGGCGGCCGCCGCAGCCGCGCTGTCCGGACGCACGTCGGTACCAATGCGGTCGTACCTTGCATATGCCTGCGGCGTGGAAATGCCGCCCGCGGGCATACATACCGTAAAAAAGCAGGGCGGGCAGGGCTTCAGCGGCTCCAGGATATCGCCCACACCGGTAACCCGGGCCGTGCCGCCCACAATGGAAAACGGCACGTCCGCGCCCACCTGCGCGCCCAGCGCGCACAGCTCTGCCGCGGAAAGGCGCGCACTGTACAGCTCGTTCAGCCCCACCAGAACGGCGGCGGCGTCGGCGCTGCCGCCCGCCATGCCCGCGCGCACGGGCACATGCTTTTCCACCGTGATGGCCGCGCCCGCCAGGAGGCCCGTGCCGTGAAAAAACGCCAGCGCCGCTTTATAGGCGGTGTTGTGCTCGTTGGCCGGCACGCGGGAGCCGGGCAGCGAAAGCGAAAGTCCCCTGCTTCTGCGCAAAGTGACGCGCTCCCGCAGGCTGACAGCCTGCATAATCATATCCAGCGTGTGATATCCGTCCGGCCGGGTCCCCGTCACGTCCAGCGTGAGATTCAGCTTTGCGGGTGCAAGCACGGTGACGCTGCGCATGAAAACGACCTCCCTTTACCGCTGTTCCAGCAGTTCAATGATCCTGAAAATCCCCAACAGCACCATCCCCGCAAAAAGGCAGGCGAGGAAAAGCAGCGGCTCTCTGTAATTCCAGTCGAACAGCATGCCGCCCAAAAAGCACTGCAGCAGAAATACGGCCGCCAGCGTGAGCAGCAGGAGCGCCGAAAGCAAAACAGCTGTTGAAATTCCTTTTTTCATTTCTGCCTCTTTCCGTCTACAGATTGAATATCCCAGCCCGCTTCACATCGATGGCCTTTGCGGGGCACATCTCGTGGCAGCAAAAACAGCGGATGCAGGCCCTCGGCACGATATGCGCCTTTCCGTTTTCCACTGTGATGGTGTGCCCTGGGCATATCTCGGCGCACTTGCCGCAGCCGATGCATTTGCTCCGGTGGATCTTCGGGCGCGGGGCAAGCCACTTTTCCACGCCCGGAACGGCCCAGCGCAGCGCCCGGGGCGCCTTGTCGGCAAAGCTGATGTCTGCAAAGCCCGCGGGCAGTTTATAGTCCGCTACGGGCGCTGCCGCCTGCGTGTCGCCGCGCAGCAGCGCTTCCTCCAGTGCCGCCTCGCACAAGCCGCGGGCATGGGCGGCGGCAAGGTACGGCACCCGCATCGCGGGCATCCCCATCAGGCGGCACACAGCAAGGTCCACCGCATACGCGTCCTCTCCGCCCAGCACCAGCCCCAGCGCCCGGGGCGTGCCGCCCGCGGGGCCGTCGCCCTCCATAGCCAGCACGCCGTCGGCAATGATAAGCTGCGGCCGCACGGTCTCGCACAGGTCTACCAGCATTTCTCCAAACGGCTCCTTTTCCGGGAAACGCATATGGAATTCGGCTTTCTGCAGGCCCGGCACCGTGCCGAACAGATTTTTCACCGCGCAGGACATGCCCGTCATCACATGGGTCTTGACCTTGGGCAGGTCGATGATGAAATCCGCCTCCAGAACGGGGCGCAGCAGGCTGAACTCCTTCACCCGCACGCCGTCCGTTTTACGCGGCGCTGCCTCGCACGCCGTGTAGGCCAGCGCGCCGTGGCGCTCGCACACCGCCAGCAGGCCGCTGGCCTTATAGATGCTCTTCATCACAGCGGGGTTGTACAGCCCGCCGGGGGAATCCGCCACGGTGATACTTTCAACGCCACGCCGCCGCAGCGCCGCACACACGGCGTCCAGCACGGCGGGGTGGGTGGTGACGGCCTTTTCGGGCGCGTGTTTCGCCACCAGGTTCGGCTTCACAAGCACGCGGCTGCGCGGGCCCAGCGCCCGGGCGGCCGCGCTTTGGGCAAAAATGTCCTCCACGGCCGCGGCCAGCGCCGCGGACGCATAGTCCGGCACGGAATAACAATGTACTTCCTTCCCCATCGCTTACACGCCCAGCTCCTGCAAAAACAGCTCGATGCGGTGCAGCGCCTCGGACAAATGGCCGATGGAATACGAATAGCTGATGCGCACATGCCCTTCGCCGGAATCGCCGAAGGCGTTGCCCGGCACCACGGCCACCTTTTTGCCGAACAGCAGCTTTTCGCAGAATTCCTCGCTGGAAAGGCCCGTTTTCCGAATGGAGGGAAAGGCATAAAACGCCCCCTCCGGCTCGAAGCAGTCCAGGCCCATGCGGTTCAGGCTGCTCACGAGGAAGCGGCGACGCATGTCATACTCGCTGCGCATGGCCTCGATATCCGCGTCGCAGCGGCGCAGAGCCGTCACGGCCGCGTACTGGCTGGTGGTGGGCGCGCACATGATGGCGGACTGGTGGATCTTCGTCATTACCTTGATGATCGGCTCCGGCCCGCAGGCATAGCCCAGACGCCAGCCCGTCATGGCATAGGCCTTGGAAAAACCGTTCACCACAACGGTGCGTTCTTTCATGCCCGGCAGCGAGGCGATGCTCACATGGCGCTCGCCGCCGTAGGTCAGCTCGGCATAGATCTCATCCGACAGAACGATGATGTCCTTATCCCGCAGCAGCGCCGCGATGGGTTCCAGGTCCTCCCGGCGCATCACGGCCCCCGTTGGATTGCACGGGAACGGGAAGATGATGAGCTTTGTGCGCGGCGTGATGGCCGCCTCCAGCTCCTGCGCCGTCAGCTTAAAGCCGTTTTCAGCTTTCAGCGGCAGCGGCACGGGCACGCCGCCCGTCAGTGTGGTGATGGGGTAATAGCAGACAAAGCACGGCTCCGGGATGATGACCTCGTCGCCGGGGTTCACCAGCGCGCGGATGCACATATCGATGGCCTCGGAGCCGCCCACGGTAACGACGGTTTCCCCGGGCGTGTAGGAAAGGCCCATGCGGCGGGAAAGGTAATTGCAGGTCTCCTCCCGCAGCTCCGCCAGGCCCGAATTGCTCGTGTACCAGGTGCGCCCTTTTTCCAGGCTGCGGATGCCCGCGTCGCGCACCGTCCAGGGCGTTTTAAAATCCGGCTCGCCCACGCCCAGCGAGATGCAGTCCTTCATCTCGGCCGCAATGTCAAAAAATTTGCGGATGCCCGAGGGACGCATGTCGCGCGCGGCGGCGGAAATGATCTTTGCATAATCCATCACAGCAGCTCCCGTTCGTCGGTGGGTTCCAGGCCGTACAGCACGCCGTCTTTTTTATAGGTGCGCAGCACGAAATGCGTAGCCGTGCTCAGCACGTCGTCCAGCGGGCTCAGCCGCTTTGCCACGAACAACGCAATGTCCTGAAAGCTCTTGCCGCTCATCACCAGCGAAAGGTCGTACCCGCCGCTCATCAGCATCACGCTGTCCACCTCGTCAAAGCGGGCGATGTTGGCCGCAACCTCGTCAAAGCCGCAGTCCCGCTTGGGCGAAACGCGCAGCTCGATGATGGCCTGCACCCGGTCGGCTCCGGCCTTGTCCCAGTCGATCAGCGCCTTGTAGCCGTTGATGACGTGGGCCTGCTGGTACGCGTCGATCTGCTTCGCCACTTCCTCGGGCGTGCTCTCCACCATCGTGGCGATATCCTCAAGGCTGATACGGGCGTTTTCCTCCAGGATCTTGAGTATCTTTTCCATGGATGTTCCCCTCTTTCTTCGCTGTACATCTCGCCTCTTCATTTATGAGGCGATATTTATTAGGCGATATTAGGTACATTATAGTAAATCCGGCGCCGAAAGTAAACATCCGCACAAAACACACCGCTCACGGAGCCGGGATTTCGGCGGTTTCGGCTCTTTTCCCCGGCGGATTTTTTTGTTATACTGGTAAAACAGACCGCGGGCCGGACGGGCCCGCCTGCGGACGCCGCGCCCCGACGGCGCGGGCACAACGGAGGAGAGGGAATAAAATGGAAGCTGTTATCACTGTCGTGGGCAACGACAAAGTAGGCATTCTTGCACAGGTATGCACCGCGTGCGCCGAGGCCAATGTAAACGTGGAGGAAGTGACGCAGCGCATCCTGCGCGGCACCTTCGCCATGATCATGCTGGTGGATGTGTCCAGCTGCTCGATGGATTTTACGGCCTTTGCAGAGAAGATGAAGCAGAAGGGCGACGAGCTGGGCGTGGATGTGCGCTGCACCCGGCAGGAAATCTATGACGCCATGCACCGTATTTAAGGAGATGGAGCGCATATGTTGAACACGAACGATATTCTCGAGACCATCCAGATGATCACGGACGAGCATCTGGACGTGCGCACCGTGACCATGGGCATCTCCCTGCTGGACTGTGCGGACCCGGACGGCCGAAAAGCCTGCGAAAAGATCTACCGCAAGATCACCGAAAAAGCAAAGGACCTTGTCAAAACAGCCGAGGACATCTCGGCCACCTACGGCATGCCCATCGTAAACAAGCGCATCTCGGTAACGCCCATCGCCATGCTGCTGGCCAGCGCGCCGGACGCGGACCCGGTGTGGTATGCCAAAACGCTGGACGCTGCGGCCAAGGCCGTGGGCGTCAACTTCATCGGCGGCTACTCGGCGCTGGTGCACAAGGGCTTTTCCGCCGGGGACGAGCGGCTCATCCGCAGCATCCCGGAGGCGCTGGCCTGTACGGACTACGTCTGCAGCAGCATCAACGTCGGCTCCACCAAGAGCGGCATCAACATGGACGCCGTCAAGATGATGGGGCCCGTCATCAAGGAAGCCGCGGCGCGCACGCGGGATAAAATGTGCGCGGGCGCGGCAAAGCTTGTCGTATTCTGCAACGCGCCGGAGGACAACCCCTTCATGGCAGGCGCGTTCCACGGCCCGGGCGAGCCGGACTGCGTTATCCACGTGGGCGTCTCCGGCCCGGGCGCGGTGCGTGCGGCTCTGGCCCAGCTGCCCAAGGACGCTTCGCTGGACACCGTGGCCGAGCTGATCAAACGCACGGCGTTCAAAATCACACGCATGGGCCAGCTTGTGGGCAACCTTGCCAGCGAGCGGCTGGGCGTGCCCTTCGGCATCGTGGACCTTTCACTTGCGCCCACGCCCGCGCCCGGCGATTCCGTGGCGAATATTCTGGAAGAAATCGGGCTGGAGAGCTGCGGCTGCTGCGGCACGACGGCCACGCTGGCCATGCTGAACGACGCGGTAAAAAAGGGCGGCGTGATGGCCTCGAACCACGTTGGCGGGCTTTCCGGCGCGTTCATCCCTGTGTCCGAGGACGACGGCATGATCAAAGCCGTGGAGCGCGGCAGCCTGTCCATTGAAAAGCTGGAAGCCATGACGGCCGTGTGCAGCGTGGGCATCGACATGGTGGTCATCCCGGGCGAGACGGACGCCGCCGTCATCTCGGCGCTCATCGCGGACGAGGCCGCCATCGGCATGGTGAACACCAAAACGACGGCCGTGCGCGTTATCCCGGCCATCGGCTGCAAGGAGGGCGACGTGCTGGACTTCGGCGGCCTTTTGGGCTATGCGCCCATCCTGCCCGTGAGCACGTTCTCGCCGTCGGTGTTCGTCAACCGCGGCGGACGCATCCCCGCTCCGCTGCAGGCGCTGAAAAACTGAACTTTCTCTGTGCCGCCCCTCTGCGGGGCGGCTTTTTGTCGCTGGGAAGTTCATTCCGCGCTTTGGGCAAAGGCTTGCGCCAGACGCTGGAATGATATTCTTTCCATAAACCCATCAATCGGGATTTGAATTTGAAATGATTTATATTCGGTTTTGCCGCAGCTATAAAATCTTATACGTCTGCGCCAGCCAAAGGCCGATGCACAATAAATACTGTGAGGTGCGCTATGGCAGATATAAAAATATCAGATATGATGCGTATGCAGATGAATTTGTGGGAGCAGCACAAGGATACCTGGTCTCCCATGGAAGCAAAATTCGGCAGGAATTTTATACTGTGGATGATGGAAGAAATGGGCGAATGTATTGCTATTATCAAGAAAAAAGGCGATTCGGCGATTATGCGGGAAGCCTCTGTCCGTGAGGCGTTTGTCGAGGAAATGAGCGACGTTCTGATGTATTATTTTGATACATTGCTTCGATATGGTGTAACTCCTGAAGAAATCTCAAATGCATATGTGGCCAAACACAATAAAAATAGGGGCAGAGATTATCAAAGGGAATACAATAACAAATACGCAAAATGAGCATCATCCGCTGCACGCAGGCTTCCCGGCTATGGGCGGCCCCAAAGAGCATGTGCCCCGCTTTCCTTTCGGCCGAACAGTCCCCGGAACGCACAAATCACGCAAAAGGACGCACCGCACAGGGTCCGGCGCGCATATTTCCCCTTTTTGCCGCTCAAACTAAGCGCAGAAAGGATGTGTTCCCATGAATATCTTCTATAAAATCTGCGTTATTCTCATCATCATCGGCGGCATCAACTGGGGCCTCATCGGCCTGTTCAGCTTCGACGCCGTGGCCTGGCTGCTGGGCGGCAGCGCAAGTTTGCTCTCCCGCGCGGTATATACCGTGGTTGGTATCGCCGCGCTGTGCGCCATTCCCAGCCTGTTCGGCAGCGAGCCGCAGGCGCGCCGGGCGGAATAACGCCCCGCGCGTTTTCCCTCTCTTCCGGCCGTCCGGTGCGCCGCGTTCACAAAACGCGTTTTCGGGCGGCCCCTCTCCACGGCAGCGGGCCTCCGCTGCCGTTTTTTGTCGTTCCAATTTCTCCGAAAGCCCCTCCCGGGCGGGATTTCCAGTCCATATCGTGCGCCGCGCACTTTACAGAAACCCCACTTTTGGTATATAATATGCTATAAATGCGCGCACCTGCGCGCACTTTGATACAAACAGCATGCAGGAGGCGCGCCATGGCGGTATACGAAACAGGCAGCAGAGCCGAAACGGCAGCGCTGGGCGAGCGCCTGGCCAAGGTGCTGCGCAGCGGCTCCCTGGTGCTGTTTACCGGAGGGCTCGGCGCGGGGAAAACAGCCTTCTGCGAGGGCATCGCCCGCGGGCTGGGCTGCACCGACGAGGTCTCCAGCCCCACGTTCGCCATCGTGAACGTATACCGCGGCCCTCAGCCCTTCGCCCATTTCGACATGTACCGTATCTCCACCATGGAGGACCTTCAGGCAACGGGCTTTTTTGATTATCTGGACGACGGCGCGGTGGTTGCCGCAGAGTGGAGCGAAAACGTCGCGCCGCTCGTGGCGGGCGAACCCGCTGTTCATGTGGACATCGCAGTGCTGGACGAGCACCGCCGCCGCATCACCATCGAGGGGGCTCAGCTTTGACGATCTTTGGCCTGGATTCTGCGGGAAAGACCGCCGGCATTGCCATACTGCGGGACAGCCGGCTGATTTATGAATGTTATCTGGCTACGGGCCATACACACAGCGAAACGCTGCTTTGCCTGTGCAAAAACGCCTTTGACGCCGCAGGGCTTTCTCCCGCGGAAATAGACGTGTTCGCCGCCGCTGCCGGGCCGGGCAGCTTCACGGGCCTTCGCATCGGGCTGGCTGCCGTCAAGGGACTTGCTTTCCCACACGACACGCCCTGCGCCGCTGTCTCCACACTGGAGGCGCTGGCATACAGCGCGGCTGTGGAAGGCACGCTGCTGTGCGCGCTGGATGCGCGCCGGGGCGAGGTGTACTGGGCCGGTTTTTTCGCCGCGGACGGTGCGGTGGAGCGCTTATGCCCGGACGAGAGCGCGCCCGCCGCTTCCCTGCGCGGGTTTGTGGAAAGCGCGCGGGAGCCGGTGTGGCTGCTGGGCGACGGCGCGCAGCTGGTGGACGAGGCGCTGAACGGCACGGGCAAGACCCGCCTGTATCCCGAAGCCTACCGCCTGGGCCGCGCCGGCGGCGTGTGCCGGGCTGCGCTGGCAGCGGGTGAAACGGTGCCCGCTGCACAGCTTATCCCCGATTACCACCGCCTTTCGCAGGCGGAGCGGGAACGGGCGGCGCGTCTGCAGGCCGCGCCCTGACCGCGCAAAAGATAAAAAACATACCGCGCCGGCTTGCGCCCGCGGACAAGGAGTTGTATCATATGGAGAAACCCGTTGCACTGGGCGCCGACCACGGCGGTTTTGCCCTGAAGGAGGCCGTCCGGGCGCACCTGGACGAACGCGGCGTGCCCTACGTTGATTACGGCACGCACAGCGAAGCATCCGTTGATTATCCCGATATGGCCGTGCCTCCCTGCGAGGCCGTTGTGCGCGGCGAATGCGCCTGTGCATTGCTGTTCTGCGGCACGGGCGTGGGCATCAGCATGGCGGCCAACAAGCTGGACGGAATCCGCGCCTGCTGCTGCAGCGACGCTTTCAGCGCCAAATACACACGCCTGCACAACGACGCCAACGCCCTTTGTCTGGGCGGGCGCGTTGTCGGCCCGGGCCTTGCCTGCGAACTGGTGGACCTGTTTCTGGACACCCCCTTCGAAGGCGGCCGCCATGCGGGCCGCGTCGCCAAGATATCCGCGCTGGAGCAGCGCTGACATACACGCCGAGCCATCCCGGAAAGCCGAACATAAAGGAGACTGAAAACAATGAGCAAAACAATGATCATGGACCATCCCCTTGTACAGCATAAGGTAAGCCTGCTGCGCAACAAAAACACCGGCACCAAAGAATTCAAGGAGCTTGTGTGCGAGCTTGCCACATTGCTGTGCTATGAGGCCACGCGGGATCTGCCCACCGAAGAGGTGGAGATCGAGACGCCCATCGCTGTGGCAAAGACGCGCATGCTGTCCGGCCGCAAACTGGCGCTGGTACCGATCCTGCGCGCGGGGCTGGGCATGGTGGACGGCATGCTGGCGCTCATCCCGGCCGCTAAAGTCGGGCATATCGGCATGTACCGCAACGAAGAGACGCTGGAGCCTGTGGAATACTACTGCAAGCTGCCCGATGATATCGCCGAGCGCGAAGTCATCGTTCTGGACCCGATGCTCGCCACCGGCGGCAGCGCCGTAGACGCCATCACGCAAATCAAAAAGCGCGGTGCAAAGAGCATCAAGTTCATTGGCATCATCGCTGCGCCCGAAGGCATGCAGCGCCTGCAGGAGGTGCATCCCGACGTGGACATCTATGTGGCCGCGATGGATGAAAAGCTGAACGAGAACGGCTACATCGTGCCGGGTCTCGGCGATGCGGGCGACCGCATTTTCGGCACAAAATAAAACGTTCCCTCCCGCGATGCGGGGATGAACGCTCTATGAGTGGAGCTATGATATGGCAAGACGAGAACTGAGACGAAAAATCACCGCGACGGTGCTCACGGTAACTGCGCTGTGCTGCCTTTTGGGCGTGTGCGCGTGGCTGCTGCTGGGCAGCAATGTGTTCAGCGACACCATCCGCATCATGATGCTGGTATGCACTGTGGTGCTGGGTGTCGCCACCATTGGCTTGCTGGTGGCCAAGGTACAGGAAATCCGTGCGCTGAGGGAGATCATCCGCAGCGAAGACGCCCAGCAGCAGAGCGAGGCCGAAACGCCTCGCCCGGAGCTGGCCCCCCTGCAGACACTGGACCATACCACCATCGAGCTTCCGCCGCTGCCGGACATCCCGGCGCCGGCTGCACAGCCCGCGCCCAAGCAGGCCAAGCAACAGCCGAAAACCAAGCAGGGCCGCAGCAAAAAACGCGGCCGTGCGATGGAGCAGCCTGCTGCTGAGACTATGGCCCCGGCGCAGCCCGTGCTGCAGCCCATTGAGGTGGTGCCCCCCACGCCCGTCGCCCCGCCGCGCCCTGTACAGCAAGCGCCGCAGCCCGAACAGCCGTCCGTTGAACGCAAGTGGAAGCCCATTGATTTCAACGCCGCCATGCAGCAGCGCCTGGCCGAAGAAGCCGCCGCACGCCAGCGCGCCATAGAGGCCGCGCGGCGCGCCGAAGAAGCACGTTTGGCGGAAGAGGCCCGCCGCGCCGAGGAAGCGCGTTTGGCGGAAGAAGCCCGCCGTGCCGAGGAAGCGCGTTTGGCGGAAGAGGTTCACCAGGCCGAGGAAGCACAGGCCGCATCGGCTCAGACGGGCCCCGTCGCAGAGGGCCCCACAGAGGACGCTGCGCCTGCATCTGTGACTGCTGGGCAGACGGACGCGGATGCAATCCCTCTCTCCTGGGACGAGCCTTCGGCTGAGATATCCTTCTCCATTCCGGAGGAACCCGCGCCGCGGCCCGTGGCCGAGGTTTCTTTCTCTATTCCCGCAGAGCCGGAACTTCAGCCTGCCGCACAAGCGGTTCCGGAAGCACAGGCGCAGCCAGCGCCTGTGTTTCCGGAACCGACGGCGGACACTGAGGCCGCCCGCCGCGCAGAAGCGAACGCCATGCGCCTGCAAGCCGCCCGCCATGCACAGGAAGCCCGCCGCTCTGCCGAGAGCCGTGCCGCCGAAGAGGCTCAGCTTGCTGCTGTTGCGCGCCAGGCTGAAGAAGCACGTCTGGCTCAGGAGGCGCAGCGCGCCCAGGCATTCCAGACTGCTCAGCCCGCACCTCAGGCGGTACCTTCTCAATGCGCTCCCCAGCCGTCGAAAGCCGAACAGCCCGGTACAAACCAGTGGGTAGCATGGACGCCCATCCAGTTTGATATTCCTGCTGAACCGGTACCGCAGCAGCTTGCTGCGCCTACGCCAGAAACCACCTGGACGGCTGCAGCACCCAATGCCGCCTTCAATGAACCCGCGCGTGCCGCACAGGCCGCTCCGGCACAGGAAAAGGCTCCGCGCAAAGAAAAACGCGGTTTTCTGGGCCTGTTCGGCCGGCGTAAGCAACAACCTGCGCCCCAACCGGAAGCAGAGCCGGTTCCGGCGCCTGTGCAGGTTCCCGCGCCTCCCCCTCAGCCGGCACCCACGCCGCAGCCCACCGTGCAGCAGCCCGAGGGCGACCAGCGCGTAAAGCTGAATGTAAAGCCGATCTCCTGGCCTGCGCCGCCTCCGCCTTCACGCAACTTTGTGCATCCGCCCCGCTCTACGATGCCGTTTACAGCCATCACACAGGAGCAGATCCAGCAGGCGCAAGCCGTACAGCGGCAAACCTCGCCTGCGGCAGTGCGGGAAGCTTCGCCGCAGACCGTTGCTGCTCCCGCTCAGCAGCCCACACAGCAAACCGGCGCTGCAGTTCCTCCTGTTCAGCAGCCCGCTGCACCAAAGGCTTCTCCCATACAGACGGGTTCTCCCACGCCGTACTGGCAGGAGTAACGCAGCCTCACGGGAGTTGGCGGGAAATACAGCCGTTATTGCCGCAAACAGATTTTAACCAACACAAAACGCCTCCGGGACCACGACAGGTCCCGGAGGCGTTTTTGGCTTTTGGCATCCCATCGTTGCGGCATCTAAATATTCTTCCGAGTTTCCCATCCGCATTCGCCACGCAGTGCATACCCCGCTGCGCGAGACCGCTTACGGTAGAATGAGCCCCGGAAAAACATCCGTTTTTCCGTTCATCCGCCTTGTCCCGCCTCATCTTGTATTGCCGAGGATGCGATCTGCTCTCTGCGGACCGCATACACCAAACGCCAGACGCCGTTCTCCAGCCGCCACAGCACCCGCACAGACTCACGCCTGCCGGAGCCTCCGGTGCGCACCGCTGTGGCACATACCGCATATTTCGGAGCGGAAAGCATCTGATAACTGTAAAGCCAATTTCCGTCCCCTTTTTCCATTCCCACCATTGTTTGGAATTGCTTCTCTATGTGTGCCAGTCCCGGCGGCGCCGGGCAGCAGACAGCACGCTCCAGCATCGCGCCGCTCACCGTGCAGCACAGCGCCAGCGCCGCAGCAAGACCCACAAACCGCTGTTTCACATATCAGCCCTCCTCCCGGACAGGCTCTCCGAGCTGCTTCTCACAGCCCTTGCACAGGCTCCATCCGTCTCAATCTTCAAGTACGGGCCCGGGAGCCGAAACGGCATCGTCCGCGCGCTTCTAAAATACCCCTCAGTCAACTCCTGCCGGACCTTTTTGTGTATTCTGCGTTCATTATACTCAATATATTTAGTATAGTCAATGATTTGAGTATGATAAAGTGAAGCAAGAGGTGGGGGGAATGATCAGCTACGAGCCGTTTTACCGCACGCTGTACCGGAAAAACATCACAGAATACCAGTTGATCTTCAAGCACGGCGTTTCGGCCAATACCCTGCACCGCATGAAGCACGGCGAGACCATCACGCTGAAAACACTGGATACCCTGTGCTTTATTTTGGATTGCCCGGTGTCGGATGTGATTGAATACCGCAGGGACGGAGAATAACAAAAGAGGCGCGCCTGTAAAGGCACGCCTCTTTTGTCTGTTTCACACGTTTTCAGCTGATGGCTTCGTAAACGCGCTGCAGCTCTTTTTCGTTTTCGCTCACAAGCATCACCGGATGCGTATAATCCAGGCTCATCAGCCCCAGAATACTTTTCGCGTCGGCAATGCTGCCCTTTCCATCGTGCACACCGATCTCATCCACACAATGGGTCGCGGCATTCATGATGTTTTTAACCTCTGTGAAGTTTGAAATTTTGATTTGCTTTACCATAACGCTTTTCCTTTCTGTAACAAACAGGCTCTTGCCCGTGCCGTAAGGTGTCCCATCTAATTTATGGAACGCTTCCCCTATCCTTACATTTGGCATTATAGCACAAATTTATACGTTTGTCTTGTGAAAATCTACCAATGCTGGTACTTTGTTCCTTCTTTCTCACTATTCAACAAATCTACATTTTCGAAGAAGCTGCTTTTGTACATATTTTCAATTATTTCTTTTATAATAGGAGATTTTTGGAATCGTTTCCAGACGGAAAATCGCCATTTTATGCTTGTTTTTACCGTCAAAAAAGCGTTTAGATTTTTGGCTTTACATAAATTGTATTTTACATCCCATATTTACAGTGCTAAAATATAGGAGCGAAAAACACATAAATGATATACGGCAAGGAAGATGATGAAAATGGCTGGCATCAATTTTTACGCTCCAGTACCGCGCGTGCGCAGCGAAAGTCTGCCCGCCTGTCCCCGTCCCCGGGATAACGGCGAATCCCTGGTGCGCATCGACGGGCTGGACGCGCGTATCCGCTATGCAGCCAGCTACCGGGCAGCAGGCATCGCCTGTGCGCCGCAAGGCTGTTGGGTACGCGAGGGGGTCGTGCCGCTGCTGCAGCAGGCGCTTGGCCTTCTGCCGGAGGACTATAGCCTGCTGATTTTCGACGCTTATCGTCCGCTGGCTGTACAGCAGGCGCTGTACGAGGAGTATTCTGCCCTGGTGCGCCGCAGCCATCCTGAATATACGCCGGAGCAGCTTGCCGCCGCAGTGGACGACTTTGTTGCGCTGCCCCACCCCAACCCTGCCCGGCCGGCTCCTCATGCCACCGGCGGCGCACTGGATCTGACGCTTTGCTATCGGGGCAGGCCGCTGCCTATGGGCACAGAGTTCGACGATTTTACGAATCTTGCCCAAACCGCATATTTCGAGACCAACGGAATGGCCGGAGAGGCGGAAGCCTTCCGCAACACACGGCGGCTCCTCTATAATATGATGACCGCCGCGGGTTTTGTGAATTACAGCGAGGAGTGGTGGCATTACAGCTATGGCGACCGTCTGTGGGCCCGCACCTTCGGCAAAACGCCCATTTACGGTTTATGTGACGAAAAAAACGTGGAGTAGGGGATGTTTGAAACAGAGGAAAGACTGTATTTCCCGCAAAAATCGAGCGGTTACAAGGCAAAAATCCTCGGAATACCTGCTGTATTCCGAGGATTTTCAGCGCAGTAAACGCCGATTCCTGTTGGGGAAGACAACTTTTTTGATTTTTCAAGCAGCCCCTGGCCTCCCAACATACAGAACGCCCCGGAACGGCAGTCTGTTCCGGGGCGCAGCTTGGCGAAAAAGCAGCGCTTTTCCGCCAAGCTGCCTACGAACAGGGCCTGCGGCCCCGTTCGCCGCGCACGGCGCGGGGTTATTTTAAATGAAAAAGGGGTTCTCCACCCCTTTTTCAAGCTTTTTCCCCGGACGCTTCTTTTCCTTCTCTGCCTTTTTCGATAGTCTGCGCCCCGGAACGGCAGTCCGTTCCGGGGCGTTCTGCATTCCTGTTCGTGCTTTGGCGGAGGCCAGCGTCATTTAGGCGCTGGCCTGTATTACGGCCTTATAGGCCGCGTGTCAAGCCACCTCTCTTAGGGGTGGGCTTGACTTCCTGCAAAACCGTGTGCAAAAACTTGCCTCTTTACAGCCTGAAGCAGCGTCACCAGAGCTGGCACACCTGCTCGTACATCTCTACATACTGCTTGGCACTGGCGCTCCAGCTGAAATCGCACTCCATGGCGCGCTTTACAAGCTGCTGCCAACCGTCGGGATATTCATACCCCGCTTTTGCGCGCAGCACCGCATTCAGCATGTCGTGGGCATTGTAACTGCGGAATGTGAAGCCGTTGCCCCAGCCGTCGCCGGAATCGTGGATGGAATCCCGCAGGCCGCCCGTCTCGCGCACGATGGGGATTGTGCCATAACGCAGCGCCACCATCTGGGACAAGCCGCAGGGCTCGGATTTTGACGGCATAAGGAACATATCCGCGCCTGCGTATATTTTGCGGGCCAGCGAGGGCACAAATGCAATCTTCACGCCCACTGCGCCCGGATTGCGGGCCGCCAGTTCGCTGAAAAAGCTCTCGTAAGCCGCTTCGCCCGAGCCCAGTACCACAAGCTGCAGGCCGCTGTTGACGATGTCCTGCGCCACATGGCGAACCAGGTCCACGCCCTTGTGGCCCACCAGCCGCGTGACCATGGCCACCACCGGAACAGGCCAATCGTGCAGGCCGAAAATCTCCTGCAGCTCTTTTTTGCACTTGGGCTTGTTCTCCGCAAAACTGTTCGCGTCGAAGTTTGCCGCAAGATTGGGATCCGCAGCCGGGTCGTAGCTTTTGACGTCGATACCATTGAGGATGCCGCACAGCTTATACTGCTTCTGGCGCAGCAGGTCGTCCAGGCCGTGGCTGTACCAGGGGTCAAGTATCTCGCCTGCATAGCTGGGCGAAACCGTCGTCACCTTGTCCGCGCACTCAATGGCGCCTTTCATGAAGTTGACACAGCCGTCATACTCCACCAGGTGCGCGTCCTGCCGTCCAATGGCCAGCGTATCCTCCAGGATCTCCATGCCGTATTTGCCCTGATACTGGATGTTATGGATCGTGAACACGGTTTTGATGCTGCGGTACTGCTCCAGATGTCGGTAATACAGGTTCAGATATACGGGCACCAGCGCCGTCTGCCAATCGTTGGCGTGGATGACGTCAGGAACGAAGTCCACATGAAACAGCATCTCCAGAATGGCGCGGGAGAAAAACGCAAACCGCTCGCCGTCATCGTAAAAGCCGTACAATCCAGTTCGTTTAAAATAGTATTCATTGTCCAAAAAGTAATATTTTACGCCGTTGTGCGTCAATTCAAACAAGCCGCAATACTGGTTGCGCCAGCCTACGGGAACCGTAAAATTTGTGATATAGGTTAGTTTTTCGCGATATTCCTGCTTCATGTCGCCGTAAAGCGGCATTACCACACGGCACGCCACCTTGCGGTTGCGGATGGCGCGGGGCAGGCTGCCCGCAACGTCGCCCAGACCGCCCGACGCGGCAAACGGGGCCGCCTCGCTGGCACAGAACAAAACGTTCATGGAAACATCTCCTTTTCTGCATCAATGCCGATGCAAGCGGGGCGGGCAGCACTGCCCGCCCCGCTCCCGGCCTGTTTACACGACGGTGTTTTTCTCTACATACACCGGGAACGATTCATTCCCGCGCAGGTGCTTGTCGGCGGTGATGGTCACATTCTTGTCGGTGACGATGTAATCCAGCGTGACGCCCGGTTCCACAGTGGTCCCCTGCATCAGCACGCAGTTTTTCACCTTCGCACCCTTGCTCACTTTTACGCCGCGGAACAGCACGCAATTTTCCACCTCGCCCTCAATGATGCAGCCGTCCGCCACGATGCAGCGGTGTACCTGGCAGTCCATGGCGTAGCGCACAGGGGCCTCGTCGCGCACCTTGGTGTATACAGGGCGCTCGGTGGGGAACAGCTGCGCTACATTTTCCGGGCACAGCAGGCGCATATTCTCGTCAAAGTAGCTCTTGATGTCATAGATGCGTGCACGGTAGCCGCTGTATTCATAACCCTGCACATGCAGGATCTTCAAACTGGGGCCCAGAATATCCCGCTCCAGGTACATGCGGTTCTGCACGGCCGCATCCTTTACCATGGCAATGAGCTCCTCGCGGTCCATCACGATGACGCCCATGGAAAGGTTCTGCACACCCATGCGGTAATCGTTCCAGCGGATCTCCGTCACACGGCCTGCATCGTCCATCGTAAACGTATAGTTATCCGTGGTGATGGGCTTTGCAATCTCCGCGCGCTCATATACCATTGTTACATTGGCGCCGCTCTTCACATGCGCGTCGATGAGATGAGCAAAATTGAGGTCAGAGGCCACGTTGCAATCGCTGATGACAACGTATTTTTCCTTTTGCTCGGCCAGAAAGTTCACAATGCTGTACAATGCTTCCACGCGGCCGTGGTACACCTTGCTCTGAGATTGCGCGTAGGGCGGCACGATGTTCAGGCCGCCGCGCTTACGAACCAGGTCCCACTCACGTCCGGAGCCTAGATGGTCCATCAGAGAATGATAATTCTTCTTTGCGATAACGGTGACGTTTTCGATGCCGGCGTTCACCATACCGGAAAGCGTGAAGTCGATCATGCGGTAGCGCCCGCCGAACGGCACGGAAGCCATGGTGCGGTGCTTTACGAGCTGCGGCACCAGCTCGTCATAGGTATTGGGGAAAATGATCCCCAGCGCGTTGATGTTTACCATAAATTCTCACCGTCCTGTACGTCTTTTTCCAGCATCGCCTTCGGCCCTACCTTGGCGTTTTCACCGATGGTGACACCTTCGCCCACAACGGCGACGCCCCATTTGGATTTATCCTCCACATTTTCGGGCCGTGCGCCCACGACGGCGCCCTTTTTAATGGTGACGTTTTCGGCGATGATGGAATAATACACCTCGGCGCCCTCTTCTACGACGGCGCCGGGCATCAGGATGGTGGATTCCACCATGGCGTCCTTTTCCACACGGGCCCCTGCAAACAGAACGCTGTTTGCAACGGTGCCTTCCACCGAGCAGCCCTCGGTGAGCATCGCATTGTCAACCAGCGCGCCGGTGCCGATGTAGTGGCCCGGACGGCCGGAGGTACGGGAATAGATCTTCCATTCCGGGTCCCATACATCCAGCGGAACATTGGGGTCCAACAGGTCCATATTGGCTTCCCACAGGCTGTCGATGGTGCCCACGTCCTTCCAGTAGCCCTCAAAGGGGTACGCAACCATACGCTGCTGGTCCGCCAGCATATTGGGAATGATGTTTTTGCCGAAATCATTGGAGGATGTTTTATCGGCTTCGTCCTCGGTCAGATATTTGCGCAGCTTCTCCCAGGTAAAGATATAGATACCCATGGAAGCAAGATTGGATTTCGGCTCCTTCGGCTTCTCCTCGAACTTGGTGATGACGTTGTTCTCGTCCGCCGTCATGATGCCGAAGCGGGACGCCTCCTCCCAGGGCACCTCCAGCACGGCGATGGTACAGTCGGCATTGCTGTCCTTGTGGAATTCCAGCATCTTGCCGTAATCCATTTTATAGATATGGTCGCCCGACAGGATGAGCACGTACTCGGGGTCGTAGCGTTCAATGAAGTTGATGTTCTGGTAAATGGCGTTGGCAGTGCCCTTGTACCAGTCGGAACCAGTGGCCGTCTGATAAGGCGGCAGCACATGTACGCCGCCGTACAGGCGGTCCAGGTCCCATGGCTGTCCGTTGCCGATGTACTCGTTGAGCAGCAGCGGCTGGTACTGCGTCAGGATACCGACTGTGTCGATGCCGGAATTAACGCAGTTGGAGAGCGGGAAATCAATGATGCGGTACTTGCCGCCGAACGGAACGGCGGGCTTTGCCAGCTTTTTGGTGAGGGCGTACAACCGTGAGCCCTGACCGCCAGCCAGCAGCATGGCGATGCATTCTTTCATGTTTTTCTCCCCTTGCCGGCGCCGGGAACGCGGCGCCCGATTTTATGTTGGCTCCCCGCCGCGCTGGGCGCGCCGGGAACAAAAGGCGGGAACGCCTATGCGTCCTTCGCCTGTTTGCCGGTGGTTTTGCGCGCCGCGGTTTTTCTTGCAGGCTTCGCCCTTGCGCCACGGGCGGCGGCTTTTTTCGGCGCCGGCCCGTCCGCTTTTGCGGGCTTTGCCGCCGGCGTACGCAGAATGACGGCGCTCATGGGCGGCACGCGCAGCGAGATGCTGTAATCAAAGCCGTGCATGGGCTGCTTCTTCGCGCGCACCGGCGCGTTGTGCTGTCCCGTGCCGCCGAATTCCTCCGCGTCGGAATTGATCAGCTCTGCATACTGCCCCGCGCGGGGCACGCCGAATTTATAGTCCGGGCGCAGCACGGGCGCAAAGTTGCACACCGCGATGACCTCGCCGCCTTTTTTATCCCGCCGCAGGAATACCACGACGTTTTGGGACGAATCGTCCGGGACGATCCACTGGAAGCCCTCCCAGGAGAAGTCCTCTTCCCACAGCGCAGGGGTTTCCTGATACAGATGATTCAGCCTGCGCACATATTCCTGCATCTGTGCGTGACGGTCGTAGCCCAGCAGCATCCAGTCCAGCTGCTGGTTCTCATTCCATTCGATGAACTGGGCAAATTCCTGTCCCATGAACAGCAGTTTTTTGCCGGGGTGCGCCATCATATAGCCATAAAATGCGCGCAGCCCCGCAAACTTCTGCTCGTAGTCGCCCGGCATTTTGTTGATGAGGCTGCATTTGCCATGCACCACCTCGTCGTGGCTGATGGGCAGCACGAAATGCTCGCTGAACGCGTAGAAAAAGCTGAACGTCACCTTATTGTGGTTGCCTGCGCGGAACAGCGGGTCCGTGCTCATATAGCTGAGCATGTCGTTCATCCAGCCCATGTTCCACTTGAAGTTGAAGCCCAGGCCTCCCTCACTGGCGGGATGGGACACCAGCGGCCACGCGGTGCTCTCCTCCGCGATGAGCAACGCGCCGGGTTTACGTTCCAGCACGGCGGTGTTCAGCTTCTGCAAAAAAGCAACGGCCTCCAGATTCTTGTTGTCGCCGTTGACGTTTGGCTGCCATTCGCCGTCGCGCCGGTTGTAATCCAGGTACAGCATGCTGGCCACGGCATCTACACGCAGGCCGTCGATGTGATACTCCGTCAGCCAGAACAGTGCGTTGGAGATCAAAAAGCTCTGTACCTCGGGCCGGGCGTAATCGAACACCATCGTGCCCCATTCCTTGTGCTCGGCGCGCAGCGGGTTCTGATCCTCATAACAGTTGGTGCCGTCGAACTGGTACAGCCCGAATTGGTCTTTCGGGAAGTGGGCGGGTACCCAGTCCATAATGACGCCGATGCCGGCCCGATGGCATTCATCCACAAATGCCTTGAAATCCGCCGGCGTGCCGTAGCGGCTGGTGGGGGCGAAATAGCCCGTCACCTGATAGCCCCAGCTCCCGTCGAAAGGATATTCCATCAGGGGCATCAGCTCCACGTGGGTATAGCCCATGTCCGTCAGGTAGGGAACAAGCTCCCGCGCAAGCGCCCGGTAGTCAAAGGGGTTCCCGTCCGGATAGGTCCGCCAACTGCCCGCGTGCATCTCATAAATGTTCATGGGACGGTCCAGAGGGTCCCGTGCGGCAGCGCGCTTCTGCCATGCGTCATCCGTCCAGTTGTAGCAATCCTCCAGCGCGTACACCTTGCTGCAGTTCGCGGGGCGTGTTTCCGCATGGAAGGCGTACGGGTCTGCTTTGAATACCAGCTCGTCCGCCGGTGTAGTGACGCAGTATTTGTAGATATCAAACTGCCGAATGCCGGGGACGAAACGCTCCCAGATGCCTCCCTGGGGATCGATATTTTTCATCGGAGTGGCCGAGGGGATCCAGCTGTTGAAATCCCCCACCACGGAGACAGCCTTGGCGCGCGGCGCCCAAACACGGAACATCACGCCTTCGGTCTCGCCCACGTTCTCAAAATGCGCGCCGAAAAAACGCTGGCTCTCGAAGTTATTCCCCTGCTTGAATAAGTACACCGGTACATCAGCAGGCGATGCTTTCTGTTTCATTTTGAACATCCTCCCTCTCTCCGGGCGCGGGCTGGGCCGCGCCGCCGCAGCAGGGCGTTGTCCCCGCAGGCGGCACATAAGGCGCCGGCCCTTCCGGCTAAAGCACGAATGAAATGTGCAGCGCCACAGCTTTTATTACCTATAATAATACCTATTTCTTCCACAGTTTTCAAGGCTTTTCTGGTACAATTATGCAACGTCACGCCAAAAATAGCATCTATCTTTATCTATTTTGTACAAAAAAATTGTAAAACCCGCAAAGTCGCTCAAATTCTTTTCCGTTTCCTGTTATTTTTGCACAAAGGACCAGGCGTTTCTTTTATTCCCCCTGCGGCATTGCAAAAAAGAAAACCGCCGCCCGCATATTATGCAGGCAGCGGCGTGTATTATGCATCGAAATATGTCGGTCACAGCCACTTTTTCCGCACCATGACCACAACGGCCACGGCGGTGCAAAGGGCAGCGATACCAATGATGGCGAAAAAGCCGTAGGGCGAGCTTTCAAACGGAACGGGCACATTGGAACCCCAAAGGCCGAAAATGATGGACGGGATGGTAAGAATGATGGTAACGGCTGCCAGCACCTTCATTACGATGTTCAGGTTGTTGGAGATAACGGAGGCGAACGCGTCCATGGTGCCGGACAAAATGTCACGGTAAATATTACTCATCTCGATGGCCTGCTTATTCTCAATGATAACGTCCTCCAGCAGCTCGGTATCATCGGGATAATCCTTCACAAAATCCATGCGCAGCAGCTTTTCCAGCACGATCTCGTTCCCCTTGAGGGAGGTGGAAAAGTACACCAGGCTCTTTTCCAGCCCCAGCATCTGGATCAGCTCCTTGTTCTTCATCGAAAGATGGAGTTCGTTTTCCACACGGCTGCTGGCCTTATCCACCTCGCGCAGATAGAACAGGAACAGCGTGGCGTTGCGGTACAAGAGCTGCAGCGTCATGCGGTTTTTCTTTTTGGTGGAAAAATTCTTCACCGGGCTTTCGCTGAAGGCCCGCGCCAGGGCGCTTTCCTTCAGGCATACGGTGATGATGTTCTCCTCGGTGAGGATGATGCCGAACGGCAGCGTGGAATACACAAAGCCGCGGCCCTGCTGGGCCTCGACGGTGGGCGTATCCACCAGCACGAGCATATGGCCGTCCTCAAAATCGATGCGGCTGCGTTCTTCCTCATCGAGCGCGGCGCGCACGAGGTCCGGCTCGACGCACAGCTTGGCACACACGGTTGCCACTTCTTCCTCGGTGGGCGCGCACAGATGCACCCACGCGCCGGGCACGATCTGCTCCAGCTCGCGCAGCTTGCCATCGTCGGTAAGATAAATCGAAATCATACAATATCCCTGCTTTCCGCGCCGAAACGCACAGCCGCAGAGATCAGAAAACGGCGGTGCGCGAAGCGCTGTTCAATTTTTGCGGGCATGATCGCCCTCGAGGATCGCCCTCCACGCACTGTCACTCCCTTTTTGTGTCAGCTTTTGCGGTTCCGCCGCAGAAAAAGCCCCCGCGCGTCCAAGGATTCTTCGGTTCACGAAGTCCCCGCCGAGCAGGAGCTTTACTATTATTAGTTTATGCCCTGAGAGGGCGTTTTGTCAAGGTTTTGCGGCGTTTTCCTGCAGCCGGGGCCAAACGGCGGTTTCGACCGTCCGCATCCGGCTTGCACAAAATTTAATTGCTCTTTTCGGTTATTTTGTCGTTTTCCCGGCTTGACATCCCCGCGCCGCGCGTGTATTCTTATAGCAGAGAGTTAGCTCAGGCTAACATTTTGCATTTGGAGCAATGGGGGAAACGGATATGACGCTGGACAAACTGCCCGTCGGGCAGACGCGGCGCATTGCTGCCGTGGGCGGACAGGGCGCGCTGCGCCGCCGCCTGCTGGACATGGGCCTCACGCCGAAAACACAGGTGACCGTGCAGAAGGTAGCCCCAATGGGCGACCCCATCGAGTTGCGCCTGCGCGGCTATGAGCTTACGCTGCGCCTGGACGACGCGCGGGAAATTGCGCTGGAAGCGCCGGACGGGGAGGCGGAATAATGGTATTTGCACTCGCCGGCAACCAGAACTGCGGCAAGACGACGCTGTTCAACCAGCTCACGGGCTCCAACCAGCATGTGGGCAACTTTCCGGGTGTCACAGTGGACAAAAAAGAGGGCGTCATCCGCGGACATAATACCTGCGAACACCGCCACGGTCCCCGCAGTTGGGGCCATCCCAAAACGCCGGCTCCCGCTGTGTGCGAGATGGCCACCGTGGTGGACCTGCCCGGCATCTACTCCCTTTCACCGTACACCAGCGAGGAGATCGTCACCCGGGATTTTCTCATCAAGGAAAAGCCGGATGGTATCATCAACATCGTGGACGCCACCAACATCGAGCGAAACCTTTACCTGTCCATGCAGCTCATCGAGCTGAACCTTCCCATGGTCATCGCGCTGAACATGATGGATGAAATGCGCGCCAACGGCAACACTGTGGACGTAAACAAGCTGGAGGAGGAGCTGGGCGTACCCGTGGTTCCCATCTCCGCCGCGAAAAACGAGGGCATCGACGAGCTGATCGAGCACGCGCTGCGCGCCGCACAGCTGAAAATGCTGCCCAAGCGGCAGGATTTCTGTTCGGGCGCGGTGCACCGCTGCATCCATTCGCTGGCGCACATCGTGGAGGACCACGCCGAGGCCGCAGGCGTGCCCATGCGCTTTGCCGCCACAAAACTGGTGGAGGGCGACAAGCCCATGATGGACATGCTGCGCCTTTCGGAAAATGAGGTGGAGCTCATCGGCCACACCGTCGCGGAAATGGAAGCCGAGCTCGGCACCGACCGCGAAGCCGCGCTGGCCGATATGCGCTATGCGTTCATTGAAAAGCTGTGCGCCCAGACCGTGGTGAAAAAGGGAGAAAGCAAGGAGCATCTGCGCAGCATGCGGCTGGACCGCGTGCTGACGGGCAAATACACGGCCATCCCCATTTTTCTGGGCATCATGTTTCTGATCTTCTGGCTGACGTTCGGCGTCATCGGCACCTGGCTGAGCGACCTGCTCTCGCTGGGCATCGATGCTGTGACGTCTCTTGTGGACCGCGGCCTCACCGCTTACGGCATCAACCCCGTGGTGCACAGCCTCATCATCGACGGCGTGTTTGCGGGCGTGGGCAGCGTGCTCAGCTTCCTGCCCATTATCGTAACATTGTTTTTCTTCCTTTCCATTCTGGAAGATTCCGGCTACATGGCGCGCGTGGCTTTTGTTATGGACAAGCTGCTGCGCAAGATCGGCCTTTCCGGGCGCAGCTTTGTGCCCATGCTCATCGGGTTCGGGTGCAGCGTTCCGGCCATCATGGCCACGCGCACGCTTTCCAGCGACCGGGACCGGAAAATGACCATCCTGCTGACGCCCTTCATGAGCTGTTCCGCCAAGCTGCCCATCTATGCGGTGTTCACGGCGGCGTTCTTCCCCCAAAACGGCGCTCTGGTGATGATTCTGCTGTATGTAATGGGCATGGTCATCGGGGTGCTGATCGGCCTTTTGATGAAAAATACGATGTACCGCGGCAATCCGGTGCCCTTTGTGATGGAGCTGCCCAACTACCGTCTTCCCAGCCCCAAAAGTGTGGGGCTGCTGCTGTGGGACAAGGCCAAAGACTTCCTCACCCGCGCGTTCACGGTCATTTTTGTGGCCACCATCATCATCTGGTTTTTGCAGTCCTTCGACATCCGCCTCAACGTGGTGGCGGACAGCTCCGCCAGTATGCTGGCGGGCATCGGCAGGGTCATTGCGCCCGTGTTCGCGCCGCTGGGCTTTACCGACTGGCGCGCCTCTACGGCTCTCATTACGGGCTTTTCCGCAAAGGAGGCAGTCGTCAGCACCATGGCCGTGCTGACGGGCACCACGGTCTCCACCCTGGGCGAGGCACTGGGCGCCATTTTCTCGCCGCTGGCAGCGTTCAGCTTTTTGACGTTCACGCTGCTGTACTCGCCCTGTGTGGCGGCCATCGCCGCAGTCAAACGGGAAATGCGCTCCGGCTGGGGCGCGGCGTGCGTGGCGCTGTTCCAGTGTGCGGTGGCCTGGGTGTGCGCTTGCCTGGTGTACCAGATTGGCAGCCTGTTCCTCCGCTGATGCATGTATCTCCGTTTCAACAGAAAGGTATTTTAGGATGGATCTTCTCGATTGGGCGCTGCTTGCGCTGGTGGCGCTGGCCTTTGGGCTGGCGTTGTACAAAACCATCGACAACAAACGCAGGGGAAAGAGCTGCGGCGGCAATTGTTCCGCTTGCGGTGCGGCCTGCTCCCGGCGGAAATAAAGCCGCCGCAGATACCCGTATGCAAAAGGTCCGTGAAGGCAAACGCCTTCACGGACCTTTCCGTTTGTTTTCCGCAGAGGCCCGACAGGCACTACCGCTGCGCGCCGTCCGGCCCCGCGGCCCGTCCCTGCGCGGGTATCCCCTGCATATAAGAGTGCATGGCCTCGGCCACCCGCTTGGAGTATGCCACAGCCTGCACCACCGTCTTTGCGCCCAGCACCACATCGCCGCTGGCAAACACGCCGGGCCGCGTGGTGTGGCCCTCTTCATCGGTCACCAGCAGGCCGCGCCGGTCGGTGTCGATTCCCTTCGTAGTGCTGACGATGCGGTTGCGCGGGCCCTGGCTGATGGATACGATCACACTGTCCGCCGGATACAGCTTCTCCGTGCCCGGTGCCTCGATGAATTCACCGTTCTCATCCTCGCGTACATCGACGAAGATCACGCCCTCGTCCGTGATCTCCACAGGCGCTTTGCAATATTCAAAATTCACGCCCTCCAGCGTGGCGTAGCTGAACTCATGCTGGCTGGCGGCCACCTCCGGCGTGCGGGAAAAGCAGGTGAGCTGCCGCACGCCCTTGCGCAGCGCGGTGCGCGCCACATCCATGGCCGCATTGCCCGCGCCGATGACGATGACACGCTCACCCAGGCGGAAGCTGTCCGGATTGTTGAGGTAATTGATTGCAAAATGCACATGGCCCAACGTCTCGCCCTTAATGTGCAGCGCGCGGGGCTGCCATACGCCCGTGCCGATAAAAATGGCGCGGTAGCCGTCACGGAACAGATCATCGATGCCGATGGCGCTGCCGATGGTGGTGTTGGGCCGCACACGGATTCCCTTTCGGATGAGATGGCGGTCCTCGAAATCGTCCAGCACGGTCTTAGGCAGGCGGAAATCCGGAATACCGTAGCGCAGCACGCCGCCAATCTTATCCTTGCCTTCAAAAATGGTCACCTGATAGCCGTACCGCGCCAGGATGACCGCGATGGTCAGCCCCGCGGGACCGGAGCCTACGATGGCCACCCGCATGCCGTTGGATGGCGCGGGGCCTTTTACCATCTTGGTGCTGTACGTGCTGGAAATGTAATTCTCAATGGCGGAAAAATGCACGGGCGCTCCCTTTTTGCCCAGCACACAGTGGCCCTCGCACTGGTTTTCATGGTTGCACACCAGGCTGCACACAGTGGTGAGGGGGTTATTTTCAAACAGGGTGCGCCCTGCCTCGTCCAGCCTGCCCTCCTGCAGCATCGCGATGATCTGCGGGATGGGCGTATGGATGGGGCACCCTTTCTGGCACTGGGGCGCCTTACAGTGCAAACAGCGGTTGGCTTCGTCCAGCACATGGATCGACATGGCGTTTCTCCTTTTCCTCTCAAACTTGTGAAATGTTTATCAGATATTGATATTTGCTTCACATTATGGATTTTTCGCTCATTTTCTATTGTACTGAAAAAAGCCGCAGATGCAAGCCAAATGTTGCGTTTCTGCACGTTCTCTTTACAAATCTTGCCCAGCAGCGGCGGTAATTTTTGGCTCACGCATCCCGCAAAGGCTCACTCTCCACGTTCCTCACAGCCGCTTTGTGAAGCAGATGATGCGCCCCGCCTCGGCAAAGCCTGCGCGCAGATGAAACACGGCGCTTGCGGCGTTGTCCAGCCCACAGTCGCTTGCAAATTCGGCACAGCCTTTTTCCCCGGCCCACGCCTCGCAGGCGCGCAGCAGCGCCGTCGCAACGCCCCGGCCCCGGTATTCCTCTTGCACAAACACGCCTTCCAGATACCCCACCGGGCTGGTGTGCGTTCCCTCCACATAGTCGCGCCGCAGGCCGCACTGCGCAAAGCCCACGTCCGCGCCGTCCTCCCGTGCAAGAAACACCGCACCCTCCGGCCCCTGCAGATATCCCGCCAGCTCCTGTTCCAGCTCAGCCTGCGCGTGGCCCGGCCACAGCAGCTGCGCCAGAGCCGCCGCCCGGCCCGCTTCCTGCATCCCTGCCCGAATGATCTCCATGTGTTTCAGCTCCTTTGTATTTTCACCGTCCGGCGTTTTCCCTTGAAAGAATGCACAATCCGCTCCCGAACAGTGCATACTATTCCCATATCCGGCGTGCATCCTCCAAAAATCGCGGAAGGCCGAAGGGCGCTGCGCGTTCCTTTTCCCGGCTCTTATTTCGCCCCGCTTGTGGGAAACACGGGTTTTGCGGTATATGCAGCGCCCATGGGCGCAGGATGGCGCAGGCACAGGGCCGTCAGGTCCTCGGCCGCGGCATGGGCCGCTGCCACGCGCGCAGCCGGGGCGCTTCGGGCCGCCAGATCCGCCAGCGAATGAGACAGCGGCAGCAGAGCCGCCTGACGTGCGCAGCGCAGTACCGCAAGGCCCGTTTCATTTGCTCCCAGCACATGCAGATAGGGCGGCAGTGCAGGCAGATCCCCGGTGTATCCCAGGGCCGCGTCCAGCACCAGACGGCGCAAACGCGCCGTCGCATATCGTTTTGTCCGCATGGCCTGCACCAGCTCGTCCAGCGTGCCTGCGCCCTGAACGGCGGCGGCGAGCCGGTTCTCCAGGCCCTCGGCCGCGCCCCGCACGGCGCGGAGACCCGCCGCATCCATAGCCCGCAGGCGGGACAACACCGCAATACCGAACGCGCGCCCGTCCAGAACGTCGCCCTCGGCCTCGGCCTGCATATACAGCCGCAGGCAGGCTGGCGGCACATGCGGCGCGAGAGCCGCCGCTCCCCCGGCCCGCACCAGCGCGCGCAGCGCCGAAGCCGAAGCGTACCGCCCCGGCGCCGCATCCAGCGGGGCATCGTGGGCCGCGCCCCGCCGAGGCAGCGCAAGGGGCACAAGCGCGCTGTGCTGGCGCAGCAGGGCCTTGCAGTATTCCACGCCCAGGATGTCATTGGGCGCGCGCAGCACCGCGCCTGCTCCCGGACACAGCGCTTCCGCCGCCGCCGCGCGGGCGGCGGGGAGCGGCAGGCCCGCGTCCAGCTGCCCGCGCAGCGCTGCTGGAAAGTCCGGGCTTTCCAGCAGCGCTGCGGTTTGGGCGATATCCTCCAGCCGCCGTGTCTCTGTGCCGAAACACAGAGCATCCACACAGCCCAGCGCACTCAGCAGCGCCACACCCGCCGCTGCAAAGCCCTCGGCGGACAGCGTAGCGTAGGGTGCCGGCAGGCTGAGCACTAGGTCCGCCCCGGCGGCCAGCGCAGCCCGGGTACGCACCCGGGCGGGAAACAGCGCCGCAGTACCGCGCTGCACCACGCCCGGGCTGCACACGCACACCACCGCCTCAAAGCCGCGTTTTTTCAGCTCCGCTATCTGCCAGGCGTGTCCGTTGTGGAAAGGGTTGTATTCCGCGATGATACCGGCTGTTCTCATGGCTGCCTCGCTTCTTTCGGCCGCTGTGCACGCATAAATTGCGAATCTTGGCCGTTTTTCTCGCTTTTTCTTGCGCGTTTCCGGCCGTGCGCTTGAAAATGCTTTATAATCATTATATAATAATGGAGCGATTTTAAAAAGCATAACTGCGCTTTTTTGTGAATGGGAGGAAATATCGGATGAAAGTTTTGGTCATCAACTGTGGTTCCAGCTCGCTGAAGTATCAGCTCATCGATATGGAGGGCGAACGCGTGCTGTGCAAGGGCCTGTGCGAGCGCATCGGCATCGAGGGCAGCAAGATCACACACAAGGCCAACGGCGGCGAGTGGGAACAGGAAGTGCCCTTCCCCACCCACACCGAAGCGTTTATGAAGGTCGTTGAAATGATGACCAGCGGCGAGGGCGCCGTCGTGAAGGACAAGAGCGAGATTTCTGCCATCGGCCACCGCGTGGTGCAGGGCGCCGAGTTTTTCACCAAGTCCGAGATCGTCACCGACGCCATCATCGACAAGATCGAGGAGATCGCCCCTCTGGCCCCGGTGCACAACATGGCCCATGTGCAGGGCCTGCGCAGCGCCAAGGCCGTGTTCGGCGAAAAGGTGCCCAACGTTGTCGTTTTCGACACCACCTTCCACCAGACCATGCCCAAAAAGGCGTATATGTACGGCGTGCCGTATGAGATGTATGAAAAATATTCCATCCGCCGCTACGGCGCCCATGGCACCAGCCACCGTTATGTGAGCATGGCCGCCGCCCAGTACCTGAACGATTCCGACCTGAAAATGATCACCTGCCATCTGGGCAACGGCAGCTCCATCAGTGCCGTGAACGCAGGCAAATGTGTGGACACCAGCATGGGCCTCACCCCGCTGGCCGGCGTGCTGATGGGCACCCGCTGCGGCGACATCGACCCCAGCGTCGTCACCTACATGGAACAGAAGCTGGGATTCCACGGCCAGGAAATGGCTGATTATCTGAACAAGAAATCCGGCCTGCTGGGCATTTCCGGCGTCTCCAGCGATATGCGCGATGTGACGAGCGCCGCCGACGCGGGCAACGAGCGCGCCAAACTGGCTACCGAGATGCTTGCGTATCAGATCAAGAAATATGTAGGTTCCTACGCCGCCGCTATGGGTGGGCTGGACTGCCTGGTGTTTACCGGCGGCATCGGCGAGAACGACAACCGCGTGCGCGCCAGCGTGTGTGAGAATATGGGGTTCCTGGGCATCTCCGTGGACCCCGCAAAGAATCAGCAGCGCACCTCAGATATCCTGGACATCAGCGGCAAAGGCAGCCGCGTGAAGGTGCTGGTCGTCTGCACCAACGAAGAACTGATGATCGCCCGAGACACCAAGGCTCTGGTGGAAGCACGCCGCTGACGCCGCCTTTTCCTTTTGATAAAACCGAAGCGCCCTGCCGCATTTCTACGCGGCAGGGCGCTTTTCATTTCAGCGGCTGCAGCCAGAGCCGTTTCAGGTTCTGCGCGTGCGCCGCGCGCCGCTGCGCATCAGAGCACAAAGCTCCTCTCCCGGCATTGGGCGCGCCAGATAGTATCCCTGCAGCCGGTCGGCACGCAGCGTGCACGCCAGCGCATACTGCTCCGGCGTTTCCACACCCTCCAGCAGGATGCCTCGGCCCATGGCCCGGAACGTTTCCACCACCGCGCGCAGCAAAAGCGCTCCCCCGCCGCCATTCGTCGCGGCTTCCAAAAGGCTTCTGTCCACCTTCACATACTGCAGCGGCAGAGACACCACGCTGGAGAGATTGGAATATCCGGTGCCGAAATCGTCCAGATAAAATTCCACGCCCCGGGCGGCCAAAGCCTCCATCACGGCACGCACACGCCGGATATCTCCGGCCAACACGCGCTCCGTTAATTCCAGCTTCAGCCGAGTGGGCGCAAGCCCGTGGCGCTCCAGCGTATCCAGCACACGACGTTCCGCATCCGGCGCAAGAAACTGCCGGGCCGAAAAATTCACAGAGACCGCGCATCCATCCAGCTCGCGGTGTGCACCGAAAAACGCGCACACCTGTTCCAGCATCATCCAGTCCAGCGCAACGATAAGGTCCATCTCCTCGGCCACGGACACCACATCCGCCGTGGGCACGGGCTTCCCATCTGCGCCGCACAGGCGCAGCAAGGCCTCCGCCATACAGGGAGTATCTGCATCCAGCGCGTAGATGGGCTGGTACGCCACACCCGCCGCCTGCCCGCTCAATGTGCGTACGACCACATCCCGCAGCGCGACACGCCGGGAGAACCGTTGTTCCATCTCTGTGTCAAACGAGAGCGCCTCCGGTGCGCCGGGCAACTTCAGCTGCTGGATGGCGTATTCCAGATGAGCTGTCAGACGCTCGGCTGTGTCGCCAAACCGCGGGCAGGCGATGCCTGCCACGCCCGCGTCCAGACGACAGCACACGCTCCCCGCCTGCCAGGGCGCTGCAAAACGCTCTGACAGTTCCTTTTCCAGCACTGCATAGCCCGCAGCATCCATGCCCGGGAATAACAGCACGAATTCCACGCCGCTGAACCGGCAGGCGACGGCCCGGCGGCCCAGCGCTTCCAGATATGCGCTCACCTGGCGCAGCACTGCGTCGCCGCCGGTGTGCCCGAACTGTTTGTTTACGTCGCCGAAATGGCGCAGGCATACCGCTACGCAATAAAAGGATTGGCCCGAGCGAAGGCACGTGCCCGCCGCATACCACAGCGCGCTGCGGCTGGAAAGGCCCGTCAGAAAATCCGTATTGATGCGCTGGCTCTGGAAATTAAAAAACAGCACCAGCAAAATGCACGCCGGGATAAAGCCCGTCATCATGACGGGCGGGAACAGATACTGCACCGTCCCCAGCACCATCGCCAGAAGGGGCAGCGTGGCCATCATTCGGTGGATGGCGCGCGACGCCGTGCGGAACTGCTTTATATAACATATCACCAGCAACAAACAGCACGCCACCAGCAGCGCATACAGCAGCCGGTTGTACGGGCCGCGCACATATGTGCCCGCCGCGTCCAGATAAAACAGCCAACCTGTGAACGGGTTTGTGAACACCACCGCCAATGCGGCGGCCAGCATGACGCCGAGGCATATGGCAACGCGCGTGAAGCACGGGCCGCGGCCGTGAATGAGATAGGCCATATAGTAGGTGAGCGCGGCTTCCAGCAGCGGAAAGAACGTAAAATACAGCATATTGAGCGTGTAGCAAAGCCAGCGCGGCAGCAGGCCCGGCACGCCCATCAGCACCACTGTGGCGATATTGAGCAGAGTGGAAAAAAGCGCAAAACCCAGACACGCATAGTATAAGCGCGTCTGGGGCATCTGCGTATAAAATTTTTCACGCGAAAAGCACAGCACCAGTACGATCAGGACACAGGCCAGGCATTCCGCACCGATCTCCCATTCCATAGGGCTCCCCTTTCAAGGGCGGATTTTACTTCTGTGTGCCTATTATACAGGAAATCGGTCAATATTTCTACCGGAAGTAAATATTTTGTAAATTCGGCTTTGACTTTTATGCTTCAACCGCTTTTTCATTCCGCGGCGCGGATGGGCGGCGCAGCGCAAACAGGCATCCCGCCAGGCACAGCGCGCCCTGCTCCAGAAGCAACCACTTTACCGCTATGTCCTTGTGCTGGGGCGGCAGAGCGAACCACGCGTCCACCCGCGCTGCCGCGCTTTTGCCCAGCGCCGCCCAAAAGCCGAAATCGCTCCAGCGCGTGGGCACCCAGGCCCCCGGCACCATTGCCAGCAGCACGGGCAGCAGCGCCGCGAAAAACAGCAGCGCAGCGAACAGCAGCGTCTGCCGCTGCCACGGCCGAAGCCGCCGTGCGCCGCGTGCCAGCCGCCACAGCGTGCATGCGCCGCACAGCGCCAACGGCAGCCAGCACAGCACACAGGCCAGCCCGGCCAGCGCCGGGCCGTCCACCACATGGGCGGGCGTCCCCAGGCCGCTGGCACCGGCAAAGGCCAAGGCCGCCTCTGTGCCCTCCGGAGCGGTTTCCATCGCCGTCAGTTCCACATTGGCGTACTCTGCAGTGCGGCTGTCCGCCGCCTCCTGTGTCACAGCGCGCGCCTCTCCGCTTTCAAACACGCCGCGCACCGTATAACGTTCGCCGTCCAGCTCCAGCTCCAGGCCCGTCACATCCAGCGCTCCCCAAAGCTGCCAGGCCAGCGCGCTGGATACCGCGCATCCGCCCTGGCCTGCCGGGCCGGGCAGCGCACCGTATAAAAGAGGCTCCGTTGCCAGAAGTTCTGCATCGCCGCACACCCGCAGCATCCGGACGGTCTCCTCCCGCCCGTTGGCAGAGGCCACTCCCTGCCGCACAGCCCAGAATGTGGGCGACCAAGCCGCATTGTTCCGCCCGTCCCGGGCATACTCCAGCGCCGAAGCCACAACGCGCGGCTCCAGCGCTTCGCCGTACCGCAGGGAAATCCCGCCCGCGGCCCGCGCCAGACGCTGCGCGTTCCAGAACAGCAAAACGCAAACCGCAAGGAATGCGCCCCAGAACAGCGCACCGCCCAGATAATACCGCACGCGCCTCATGGCTGCTCCACCCGCACGCTGTCTCCCGCTGCAACGGGTCTGGCGCTGCTTTTTACCAAAACATCCTGGGGCGACAGCGACCCTTCCACCGCAACACCGGATGCACTTTGTTCCAGGACTGTCACATCCACGCGGGAGAGCACATTGCGCAGGCCGAGGATGGTCTGCGTCTGCTCGACGCGCAGCACGTAGCTGCCTTTGTTGTCCATGCGCACCGCTTCAGGCGGCAACACCATTTCGTATGTGGTGCGGGACAGCTCCGCCGAGGCAGTCACGGGCTGCGTCTTGCGCAGGCCGGCATCCGCAGGTACATCCGCCGTTACGGTAACGCGCCCGTTTTCATCCGGCGCGGAGATGGCCCGCACCGTGGTGCTGACAGCCGTGCCGCCCTGCCGCAGCGTCAGCGCGGCGCCCACAGCCAGCTTTTCCGCTTTTCCCGAGTCCAGCGTGAATGTCGCCGTCATGCCTGCGTCCGCCGGGGCCAGCGCGGCCACCGGGGCCTCCGTAACGGTTCCGCCCGGTTCCAGTGTCAGCGTCTCCACCGTACCCGCCGATCCCGCTTTCAGAACGCCGCCGTTTTCCGCCAGCGCCGCCAGCGCGTCCACAACAGCCTGCTGTTTTTCAATGTCCAGCGCGGCCGTCTGGGCGTCAAGGTTGTTTTGACGGTTCTGGAATTCCGTTTCCTGCTTTGATTTTTCATACGCCTTTGCCGCTGTGTCCAGCGCGGCCTGCGCGTCGGCCAAAGCCCGCGCCGCGTTTTCCCCGGCGGTATCGGCGGCGCTCTGCGCGGCAGCCAGCGCCGCCTGCTTTTCAGCCAGCGCCGCGGCCGCGGCGTCTGCCGCCGCCTGCGCCGCAGCCAACGCTTCCTCAGAGGCGGGCGGGTCCGTCTGTGCCCGCAGTTCCGCCAGCGCGGCATTTGCCGCATCCAAGGCGCTTTGAGCCGTATCCGCATCGTTCCGGGCAGCGGCCACGGCCACGTCGTTCTGCGCTTTCTGGGCGTTGTAATCCGCCTGTGCCCTGTCCCGCTGGGTAGAGGCGGAAGAGAGCGACGAGGTGTCCGCCGTGTCCCCTGCCAGCAGCTTTTCCCGCTGCAGGCGCAGGCGCGCCAGCTCCGTTTTTGCGCGAGCCAGCGCATCCTTCACACCGTCGGGGTCAAACTGTGCCAAAGGCGTGTCCGCCTCCACCCTGCCGCCCGCCGGAACGAAATATTTTTCCAGCACCAGCCCCGCGGGGGCCTTAACGTTCTGCACCTCTCCCGCGGAGAGCGCTGCGTCCGCCGTCAGCCCCTGTACAAGCTCTCCGCGCCGGGGGGACGCCGTCTGCACTACGGCCAGCGTTGCGCCCGCCGTGCCGCGCGCAATCATCGTGCAGACCAGCATGGCCGCAAAGAACTGCGCCACACCCTTCAGCGCGCGGCCCTGTGTGCCGCTCAAGCGCGGCCTGCGGGCCCAAAGGCCCGTGACTTTTTCTTTGATATGCAACGTTGTCTACTCCTTTAATCCGCTGGCCTGGATTCCCAGCTCCAGATATTTCTGCCCGAACCGGAAGATCAGCACCGCCGGGGCCAGCATCACAAGGCTGGCCACCATGGCCAGGCCCAGCTTTTCCGCCGCGATCTGGGGCAGGTACAGCGAAAGCGGCCACAGGGCTTTTGTCTTGAGAAAGGTCATAGGCTGTTCAATGGCGTTCCACGCTTCGAGAAAGCCCAGTACCGCCGCCGAAAGGATGCCCGGCACACCCAGCGGCACGCCGATATGGAAAAAAGTGCGCAGCGGCCCCGCACCGTCGATGGACGCGGCCTCCAACAGCGCGATGGGCACGGCATCGAACCCCTTTGCCATGATAAATACCGGAAATGTACTGAATGCACCCGGCAGGATGATGGCCCAAAACGTATCCATGATGCCCATTGCGTCCGCCACCAGATAGCCCGAAACCATCGTGACCTGAAAGGGCATCAGCATCAGAACGATGTACAGCGTGAACAGCGCCCGCCGCCCGCAAAACCGCAGCCGGGAAAACGCCCATGCCGCGGGCGCGCCCACCAGCACCTGTCCCAGCACCTGGGGGAACACGATGGCGCAGGTGTTCCAGAACATGGTGAAAAACTGCGGTGTGTCCAACAAAAGCTCCGCCAGTGGCTGGAGCGTGGGCCAGCTTGGCAGCAGGGGCCAGAAAGCACTGCCCTCTGCACCCTGCAGCACCGGGCCCAGCGCGGCCCGCAGCTCGTCCAAGGGCATCAGCGCGCCTGTGCCCATGAACCACAACGGCCACCACACCGCCAGCGCAGGCAAAAGAAGGAACAGCACAAGCACCGCGCGGCCCAAATTTTTTCTTTTCATCGCGCGTCCTCCCCGCCCCACAGTTTTTGCAGCAGCAGAATAGCAGCCAGCAGCACCGCCGCGATGAGCACCGCCGCTGCACACAGGCGGCCCACGTCCAAGTCCAGGAACCAGTTGTTGAACAGGTGCTGCAATAGATAGATGCTGTCGTGCGGGTATGCTCCGCCCACCAGATATGCCTCACGAAACACCTTAAAGGTGTTGAGCAGGCTGAGCACCGCCGTCATGAACAGCGTGGGCAACAGCCCGGGCAGCGTGACACGCCAAAAGCACTGCCATGCCCCCGCACCGTCCACGCGGGCGGCCTCATACAGGCTGTCGGAGATACCGTCCAGCCCCGCCATCCACAGAATCATGTCATAGCCCGCGTTTTTCCACACATAGGTGCCGATGAGCACCCAGAAAGCCGCGTCTGTGCCCATAAAATCCACCGACTGCGCGCCCAGCGCCGACAAAACGGCGTTGACGAGCCCCTGCCTGTGGAACAGCGCCTGCCACAGCAGCACGATGCTGGCCACCGGGATAGCCATGGGGATCAGATAGGTTGTTTTAAAAATACGGCCGCCGTCCTTTGCGGCGCGCACGGCCACGGCCAGCAGCAGGCTGACGCACAGCAGCAGGGGCACACACACGCCGATGAAGCGCGCAGTGTTGCCCGCCGCCAGGCGGAACGCGCTGTTGCCCAGTACCGAGGCGTAGTTCGCAAGCCCCACGAAGCGGCTGCCCATGGCGTCGGTAAAGCTGCGGCGCACCGCGTCCGCAAACGGCACCAGCACGAACACGCACAGCCCCGCCAGGCTGGGCGCGAGGAACAAATACGGCGCGGCGCGGTTCATTTTGTTCGGCGAAATAGAGCCGCGTGGCGTCGGCCGCTGCCGCCACAGCCTGTTCCAGAGCGGCCTCGCCGCTGTATCGTTTTGTTGCTTCGGCATATATTTTTTCCTTTAATTGATCATTCTGATAACTCGGAACCGTAAATTCCTCCAGAAATGCTTCCGCGCCCCAATGCTTCCAATCGCTGAATACGGCATCCGGCCGCTCCTTTCGGGTTTGTTCCTGCCGTTCTGCGGCAGGTCACGCCCGCTTTTCCGCCAGATAGGTGGCAAGCTCCGTCTTTGCTCCCGTCACGGCTTCATCCATGGTCTTTTCACCTTTGCACAGCGCCTCAGCCTGTGCATACAGCTTTTCGGCCACCGTGCTGTCGTCCCGCACGGGTGTCTTCAGCCCGGACAGCAGTGCAGTCCAGTCCACCCGGGGCACATCCGTGCCTATCGTCTGGCCGCGTTCTGCATAGAGCTCCTGCACGTACGCCACCTGTTTTTCCAGGCCGGAGCGCAGCACCGGGAGTCCCTCTCCCAACGAATAATTCTGCACGCCGGGCGCGAGCAGCGCCTGTATGAACTGTGCAGCCAGCTCCTGCTGGGCGCTCTGTGCCGTAATGCCGGCAAGCACCCGCGGTGTATATACGCCCTGCTCCATGCCGGGCGCCGGCGTAAGCGCCGCCTGTCCGTCATCGGACATATATGCACCCAGCACATCCTTGAGTGTAAACAGCGCCGCGTTTGCCCGGCCGTAGCTGTATTCCATCACGCCCTGCGGAACGTCCGCGGACATTCCCAGCCCGGTGGAGGCATTTGACGTCACCATAAACGCAATACCGCCGTCGTTCGCCTTTTCCCCCAGTCCGTATCGGTCCGAAACCGCCTGCATCACGGAAAACAGTTCCCGCAGAGCGGCTTCGTTCAACGTGCCGTCCCGCACCACGGCGGGTGCGCTGACACTGTACAGCTGGTCGAACAACTCCCGCAGGGTGGTAAAGCTCAGAAGCGGGCGCTGCTCCTCCGGCACAGCTTTGAAAATATCATTGATATCTCCGCTGGCGGCCAGCGCCTCTGGTCCGTCCTGTACCGCCGCGGCCAGCGCCTCCAGGCTGTCCAGCCCTTCCAGCGTCTCCGGCTTTCCCATCAGCACAGGTACGGTAAAACGTGTGGGCACTGCGTACAGCTTTCCGTCCATTCTCATAGGGTCGACCACCTGCGGGATCAACCCGTCGGCGGAGATCACCTGTGAAAGCTCCGCCAGCACGCCCTTGTCGATGAAGCTCTGCAGCGGCATGCCGTCCAGGATCAGCACATCCGGCCCCTTGCCCGCCACAAGCTCTGTGTTCAGCGTGCGCAGCGCGTCCTCGGCGCTGGCGCCGCCGGAGGTTCCAACCTCAAAATTCACGCGCACATCCGGATTTTCCTGTTGGAAATTGGTGATGGCCGCGCGCACGGTGGGGGAATCGTTCAGAGCGTAAACACGCACCTCCTTGTCCGGCACGGCGCTCACCGTCTCATCAAATACATAGTGCAGCACACGGCCGCCCTCCTCCGTCTGCACGGCCAGTGCGAAGGTGTTGCCCGGCAGCGCCGTAAAGCCGCGCACAGCGGCCAGCGGGGAACCGAAGGTATACATGCTGCCTTCCATCACGGTCTCCGCCAGCGTGCCGCCCGGCACGGCGCGGCGCACGCCTTTTTCAGACAGCAGATACAAGTTGCCATCCGCGTCTGCCGCAAGGCTGGACGGATAATCCTCTCCACCCGCCGCGCTGGCGGCCTCAGTCTGCATATGCCCGGTCTCCAGATCATACGCCGCCGTGCCGCCCTCGTAGCCGTAGACAAAAAGCGTCGTCCCGTTGCAGGCTGTCAGGCCTCCCATCCAGTTGGGAATCTCATACAGCTTTTTTCCGGTGGCCATATCGTATACAGCCGTTGTGGCGGTATCCTCCGCGCTGAATACGCCCATATCGTCCCCGGACTGCTCCGTGCCGTCCGCATCTTCTGCGTCGTCCGTCTCTCCGGCGGCGTCCTGCGTGCCGGAAGATGCCGCCTGCGCGCCTGCGTCTTCCCCTGCAGCCCCGTTCTGCACCGCGGCAAAATCGCCCCCAAAGCTGGTGAGCAGCAGTCTGCCGCCCGGCAGCACCTGTGCATCCGCCGCCACAAGCCCGCCCTGCGCGGAAAGGCCCTCCGGCTGCACGGGAACGGCCGTGCCGTCCGCCGCAACGCGTGCGTAGGCCACCGCGCCCATACCGTCCTCTGTCTGCTCTGTCAACATTACAAAATATTCTCCCTCAGGGGTAACGGTGACCTTTTCGATCTGGCGTTTCTCTCCGAAACTCTCCTGCCAGTCCATCGTATTTTCCGTCCATTCTTTGCCGCTGTCAGCAGAATAAAAATGGGTATATGTATATTGACCGGGCGTCTCGGCAGGCCGGAGCGCGATGTAGTCCAATCCGCCGTCCGGCCGTGCCGTCAGGCTCACCGGGGTACAGCCCGCCGCGCCCGGCGGGGTGATGTCGTTTTCCACGAACCGCCCCTTGGCCTGCATGGGCGTGCCGTCCCCCTGCGCACTTGAACCGCCGCTCGTGCCGGGCTGCGCACCGCAGCCCGTGAACAGCACCGCCGCGGCCAGTACGCCGCACAAAAGTTGTTTTATCTTCACTGTTTCCCTCACCTTTCCGGTATGCTCAAAATGATGCGGACAGAAGATGCTTCCCGTCCAGCCTGTTTCCATCATAAAAAAATCAACCTTGAAAAGTCCTTGAAAAACAGTGAGGGATTTGTGAAAGCCTCTGTTTTTCAGGGATTTTTAAGGTTGCATCCATTATAATGGTTTTATTGCAGAACAGGAGGGACAAAAACATGCGGATACTGCTTGTGGAAGACGACGAAGCCCTGTGCGCGGCCGTGGCGCCGCTGTTGGAGCAGGAGGGCTACCGTGTGGACGTATGCCGAGACGGCGACGATGCGCTGTACTACATGCGCCAACGGATGTTCGGGCTGTGCATTCTGGACAGGATGCTGCCCGGACGGGATGGGCTTTCGGTGCTGCGCGCAGCGCGGGCCGAGGGCCTGGACACGCCGGTGCTGATGACGACGGCGCTGGGCCTTGTGGGCGACCGAGTGGACGGTCTGGACGCGGGCGCAGACGATTATCTGGTAAAGCCTTTCGACGTACGCGAGCTGCTGGCCCGGGTACGCGCGCTGGCCCGCCGCCCCGCTCCTGTGGCGGTCTCCGGCCGCCCCTGCTGCGGGGATCTTACTCTGGACATGGGCACACTGGTGCTGACCGGAGACAAAGAGCAATGCACGCTCTCGAAAAAAGAGGCGGAGCTGCTGGCCGCACTGATGGAAAACGCCGGACAAACATTGTCCCGCAGTTTTTTATTCGGCCGTGTCTGGGGGCCGGGCGCCGACGTAGAGGAAGCCAGCCTGGACAGCTATGTACACTTTATCCGCCGCAGGCTGCGTGCCGTGAGCAGCCGGGTGACAGTGGACACTGTGCGCGGCGTAGGCTACCGGCTGCTGGATGGAGGAACGGGCGCATGAAACGCCGTGCCGCACAGCCTCCCCGCGGCCCGTACACCACGCCGCTGCGCCAGCTGCGCCGCCGCCTGACATTTGTTTTCACCGTGCTGACGGGCACAGTTCTCACGGTATTCCTGGCCATCACCCTGGGGTTGGCACAAAAGCAGACGCAGCTCTCGGCACAGAGCATGTTCGACGCCAGCGTGGACACCCTGATCGTCACGCTGCAGACGGGCAGCGTCTCCGACACGGCTCTTGCCCAGACGGAGGCCGCGGATGGACTGCTCATTTTCATCACGGACAACGGCACCCCGCTGTTTTTCAGCGGCGGCTGGGCGCCCGCCACCCCGCGCGGGACCTTGCTGGAGCGTGCGGCGGAGGCAGGGCTTGCAGAGGGTGTGAATATGGATGCCGCGCCGCGTTCGTCGGTGTATGCCTCCCGCGTCACCGTCACAGTGGAGGGCAACGCAGGCGAACATTATACCGCCGCCGTATGCTCCGTCCCCGGACAGCGCGGCTGGTACGGCCTTGCCGTGCTGCGGGACGACGGGCCTCTGCGCCGGACGCTGACGCGCCAGGCCCTGCTGTATGCGGCGCTGCTGTCGGGCGGGCTGGCACTTCTGGGCGCGGTCAACTGGTTTTTGGCGGGGCGGGCGCTGCGTCCCACCGCCGAAGCACTGCAAAAACAGCGGGAATTCGTGGCCGCCGCCGGACACGAGCTGCGCGGCCCGCTGGCCGTCGTCAAGACGAGCCTGTCGGCCATGCAGGCCAGCCCGGCGGACACGCCGCAGTACCTGGCGGCCATCGGCAGCGAGGCCGACCGCATGGCCCGCCTGGTGGACGATCTTCTCCTGCTTGCAGGCAGCGACGCGGGCACCTGGCGGATGCGTATGGAACCTGTGGATGCCGATGCGCTGGTGATCGGCGCGCATGAACAGTTTGCGCCTCTGGTAAAAGCGCGCGGCCTGCGCCTTGCGCTGGACCTGCCCGAGGAAACACTGCCGCCCCTGTGGGGCGACGCCGGACGGCTGCGCCAGCTGCTTCTGGTCTTCATCAGCAACGCCTGCGCCTACGCGCCCGCCGGCAGCGACGTCACGCTGCGCGCCCGCGCGGAAAAAGGCTGGGTACTGCTTTCGGTGGAGGACCACGGCCCCGGCGTGCCGGATGCGGAAAAGGCACATGTGTTCGAGCGCTTTTACCGCGCCGACAAAAGCCGCACGGGCAAGGAGCACTATGGGCTGGGTCTCTCTGTGGCACAGGAACTGGCCGCGCTGCACGGCGGAGATATCCTTCTTACAGACACACCCGGCGGAGGCGCCACATTCACGCTGCGTCTGCCTGTCCGCGCCCGAAAAGCACAGCGCACGCATACAGGCCGCGCATGAAATCGCAAAATGCCCCCGGCGTCCGGTTCTTTTCCGGGCTGCCGGGGGTATTCTGCAGCCTGCATGCCATGCGCTTTTACAGGTTCTCCCCGTTGGCGCGCACGGTTTCGGCATACCAGGCAGCGCTGTCCTTCGGGATGCGCGCACCCGTAACATAGTCGATATAAACAAGCCCGAAGCGCTCGCGATAGCCCTCGCTCCACTCAAAATTGTCAGTGAGCGCCCAGTGGAAATAGCCCCGCACATCCGCGCCTCCCTCCGCCGCCGCACGCAGCGCCAGCAGATAACGGTGCAGGAAATCAATGCGGTCGGGATCATGGACACGGCCGTCCAGAAAGATGCGGTCGTTGCAGCTCTGCCCGTTTTCGGTGATGTAAATCGGCCGGCCGTACCTCTGCCAGAGAAAACGCACGCCCCAGTTCATCACCAGCGGCGTAACGGGCCATTTCAGCGCTGTCACAGCACAGCCGCGCGGGCGCGGCACATAAACCGGCCGCTTTCCCGTCCCTGCACATACCGCGTGGCCATTGTAGATGTTCAAGCCGATAAAATCCGGCCGTATGTGGATGACCGCCAGGTCTTCCGCCGGGAGCGCCGCCGTCATACGCCGCAGGCCGGGCCCGCAGTTTTCCGGATAATGTCCGAAACAGACAGGGTCCAGCACCATCTGATAGGTAAATGCCCAGTCGCTGTCCGGCGTGGCGAAGGTAGCGCTGCAGGCAGCCTCCACATCGGCGGGGCTGTCCGTGCCGGGCCAGCACAGCCGCCCTGTCGCGGCGATGCCGACGCGCACGCCGGGGCAGGTCTCCCGAATGGCGGCGGCGGCAAGGCCGTGAGCCAAAAGCTGATGGTGCAGCACCAGAAGCTGGCGCGCCTCGGGCAGACGCAGGCCCGGGGCATGCACGCCCGTACCGTGGCCCAGCTTTACAGTACACTCCGGCTCGTTGAGCGTAATGTAATTCTCTGCAAGGCCGCTGAAACGGCGCGCCGCCTCGGCGGCATAGCGGGCAAAAGCACGGGCGGTCTCTCGGCTGCGCCAGCCGCCCGCATCTTCCAGCGCCTGGGGCAGTTCCCAGTGGTACAGTGTGACATAAGGCTCCAGGCCCGCAGCGCGGCAGGCCTGGAGCATGCGCAGATAAAACGCAAACCCTTCCCCGTTCCAGCGGCCGTCGCCGTAAGGGTCCACCCGCGCCCAGCTCACGCTGAAACGGTAAGCACCGAGGCCCATCTGCGCCGCGCAGGCAATGTCCTCCTCATATCTGCGGTACGCGTCCGTGGCGGCGGAACCGTCAAACCCGTCTGCAACGGCGCCGGGGCGGCGGCAGAATACGTCCCAAATGGATTCCCCGCCGCCGTCGGCCCGCGGGCTGCCCTCGGTCTGGTAAGCGCTGGAGGCCGCGCCCCATACAAAATTTTTTGCAAACGCCATATGTCCCCTCCGTTCAGCCCATCGTCACCTTTACATGTACTGTCGTTCCGGCGGGCGCGGCGGGCAGAATGCCTTCCACGCAGGGCGCGCCGTCCGCCGTGATGCATTTTACCCCTTTTTCCACCCCCGCCGCGTTGTCCACTGCGATCTCGTACACCGCGCCTCTGTAGGTGCGCGTGACGGTGAAACCGGGCATCGCGACGGGAATGCACGGGGCGATCCGCAGGCCGTCCAACGTGGGCTGGATCCCCAGGATATACTGGCTGATGTTGACGAATGTCCATGCGGCCGTACCCGTCAGCCAGCTGTTTTTCGCCTCGCCGAAGGCGGCCGCGTCCCGCCCGGCGATCATCTGGCTGTACACATAGGGCTCGGTGCGGTGGATCTCGCTGATTTCCTCAAGATAGGCCGGACAGGTGCGGCGGTATACCTCAAAGGCCCGGCCGCCGCGCCCCGCCGCACATTCAGCGCAGCTGATCCATGGGTTGTTGTGGCAGAAAATGCCCGCGTTCTCCTTATACCCCGGCGGATAGCTGCTGATCTCCCCCAGTTCCAGATGATACCGCGTGTATGCGGGCTGCAGCAGCAGGATGCCGTACTCTGTATCCAGATGCCGCCTTACGCTCTCCAGCGCCTGAAGCGCGCGGCCGTCGGAAAGGCCCACGCCCGCCATCACGCACATGCCCTGGGGTTCAATGTAAATTTTGCCCTCCGCGCATTCGGCGCTTCCCACCGGCCGGCCGTTTGCGTCATAAGCGCGGCGGAACCAGGCGCCGTCCCAGCCCGGGCCGAGGATGGCCGCTGTCATTTCGTCCACCTGTGCGCGCACGGCCCGCGCTTCCTGCGAAAGGCCTTCCCACGCACAAATGTCCGCGTATTCCCCGCCGTATTTTACAAACATCCCCGCAATGAACACGCTCTCCGCCACAGGGCCTTCGCTGGGGCCGGTGGTCTGGAAGCTCTCGCCCGGTTCGCTGGAAAAGCAGTTCAGATTCAGGCAGTCGTTCCAGTCGGCCCGGCCGATGAGCGGCAGGCCATGAGGGCCTTTGTGCGAAGCGGTAAAGCCCAGGCTGCGGCGCAGATGCTCCATCAGCGGCGCCGTGTCTTCCGCCCGGCAGTCAAAGGGCACCTCCTCGTGCAGGATGGAACGGTCGCCTGTTTCCCGCAGGTATGCGCTCACACAGGCGATGAGCCACAGCGGGTCGTCGTTGAAGCCGCTCCCCACGTCCAAATTGCCCTTTTTCGTCAGCGGCTGATACTGGTGATAGGAGCTGCCGTCCGCGAACTGGGTGGCGGCGATGTCCAGAATGCGCTGCCGCGCCCGGCCCGGCACCAGATGCACGAAGCCCAGCAGGTCCTGGCAGGAATCCCGAAAGCCCATGCCCCGGCCGGTGCCGCTTTCATAATAGCTGGCGCTGCGGCTCATATTGAACGTCACCATGCACTGGTACTGGTGCCAGATATTGACCATACGGTCCAGCTTTTCGTCGCCGGAGCGCAGCGAAAAGCGCGCCAGCAGCCCATTCCAGTACGCGGCCAGCGCGGCCAGCGCGGCGTCAACCTGCGTGTCCGCGGCGTAGCGGGCCAGCATGGCGCGGGCGCGGCTTTTTTCCACCACGCCGGGCGCGGCCCATTTTTCCCGGGGCGGGTTTTCAACATATCCCAATACAAAAATAAAGCTGCGGCGTTCGCCCGGGGCCAGCGTCACGTTCAGCTGATGCACGCCCACAGGCGCCCAGCCGTGGGCGATGCTGCCCGTACACGCGCCCCGTTCCACCGCCAGCGGCCCGGCCGGGCCGCGGTACGGCCCCAGAAACGCATCCCGGCTCGTGTCGAAACCGTCGGGCGTCCGGTTCACGCCGAACACGGCATAGTGGCTGCGGCGCTCGCGGTATTCCGTTTTATGATAGATGGCTCCGCCCTCAACCTCCACCTCGCCGGTGCTGTAGTTGCGCTGGAAGTTGGTGGAATCATCCACTGCGTTCCACAGGCAGAACTCCACATAGCTGAACAGCTGCAGCGCGCGGGGCTCTGCCCCGGCGTTGTGCAGCGTCAGGCGTATCACTTCACATGCGTCGCCCAGCGGAACGAACATTTCCTGCTTTGCCTCTATGCCGTTTTTCGCACCCTCGATGACCGTATAGCCCAGCCCGTGGCGGCAGCGATAGGAATCCAGTTCCGTGCGCACGGGCTGCCAGCCCGGGTTCCATACGCAGGCGCCGTCGCGGATATAAAACCGGTGGCCCTCGCCGTCCGCCGGGGCGCTGTTGTAGCGGTAGCGCGTCAGACGCAGCAGCTTTGCGTCACGGTAAAAGCTGTAGCCGCCGGCCGTATTGGAAACAAGGCTGAAAAAATCCTCGCTGCCCAGATAATTGATCCACGGCAGCGGTGTGCGCGGTGTGGTGATCACATATTCCCGGTTCTCGTCGTCAAAGTATCCATAGCGCATAAGGTATTCTCCTCACACCCGTGCCCTGCGGCGCGGGCCACTCGATTTTGGGGAGCATGCTGCAGCCCCGTTTGCGAAAACGATTAAGTCCGCATACATTCAAGCGCTCTGCATTTTTATCATACTGCCATTTCAAAAAAAAGCAAGCCTTTTTTGCTGATAAGTGCTGTAAAGCACGGATCCCGCTTGTTTCTTAGTCTTTTTTCCATTTAAATAAAGGTATAGAACAAGAACGAAAATGTTTTCGTATCATTGGCGAAAATAAAAGGTGTATTTTCGGATAGAATCGCCAAATACTCTTTGTCGAAATTGGAAAAGGCTCCAAACTTCGTGATTTCGCTTAAAAATCACTTGATTTCTGTTGAAATTAAAGCGAGATTGCGGTATATTGAAGTTGCGAAAACGATTAAGTATCCAGTTTTGCCAAACAAGCCGCCTTTCGGTATAATAGATGCCAGAAAACGATTTCGATTTAGCAGAGCAAAACTGCGGGAAAGGCGGACCGTTATGATTTCGATTCGGGATATTGCAAAGGAATGCGGCGTGTCCGTGGCGACAGTGAGCAAAGCGCTCAACGGCCACCATGACATCAGCGCTCAAACGCGGGAGACCGTATGCCGCAAAGCGGCCGAAATGGGCTACCAGCCCAATTCCGCGGCCCGTGCGCTCAAGACGAACCGTACATACAATCTGGGCGTTCTGTACGAGGACCCGCAGCACAGCGGCCTGGGGCACGAATATTTTTCGCGCATTCTGGAGAGCTTCCGCGCGCAGGCCGAGGCCTGCGGCTACGATGTCACCTTCATCAACCGCAATGTCGGCAAGCGGCGCTCGTCTTACCTGGAGCACTGCCGCTACCGCGGCGTGGACGGCGTATGTGTGGTATGCGTGAACTTTCTGGACCCGCAGGTGCTGGAACTGGTGCAGAGCGAGCTGCCCGTCGTGACAGTGGACCACATGTTCAACAACCGTACTTCCATCGTTTCGGACAACGTCAAGGGCGTTCAAACGCTGGTGAACCATGTGTTCGGTATGGGGCACAGGAACATTGCCTTCATCCACGGCGAACGCACGGCCGTCACCGAAAGCCGCTGCGCCAGCTTTTACAAGACCTGCTACGACCTGGGGCTGCAGGTCCCCGACGCCTATGTACGCGAAGGCGCTTACCACGACTGCGACAGCTGCGAACGCATCACCGCCGAGCTGCTGGCGCTGCCGCAGCGGCCCACATGCATCTTTTTCACCGATGACGTGTCGGCTCTGGGCGGCCTCGCCGCCATCGCCCGGGCGGGCCTCCGCGTGCCGGAAGACATCTCCGCCGTCGGTTATGACGGCATCCCTCTCGCCAAAATGATGATCCCCAGCCTGACGACTTACCACCAGGACACCCAGGCCATCGGCTACTGGGCGGCGGACCGTCTCGTCAGCCTGATCGAGCACCCCAAAACCACCCTGCCGGAAAGCATCCTCATCCCCGGCAGCCTGTTGGAAGGAGCGTCGGTCAGGCGCATCTGATTTTGTGATCGCGCGGCCAAACGGCCGCCTGACCGAACTTTACAAGGAGGAAAACAATCTATGAAACGTACACTTGCGACCCTTATGGCATTGTGCATGATGCTTTCCCTGGCCGCCTGCGGCGGCTCCGGCGCTTCCAGTGTTCCCGCCTCCGTTTCCGCCTCCGCCCCCTCATCCGGCAGCGAACCCGCGCCCGCCGATGGCGCCGTGCTCAACATCTGGTGCTGGAACGACGAGTTCCAAAGCCGGTTCAACGACTATTATCCCGAGGTAAAGGCAGTGGCGGAGGACAAATCCACCACCACACTCAACGACGGCACGATCGTCAAGTGGACCATCAACCCCAACGAGAACAACAATTACCAGAACAAGCTGGACGAGGCCCTGCTGGCGCAGGATTCCGCCGCAGCCGACGACAAGATCGATATTTTCCTCATCGAAGCGGATTACGCGCTGAAGTATGTGGATTCCGACTACACGCTGGACGTACGCGGCGATATCGGCCCGACGGACGCAGACCTGTCCGGGCAGTACCCGTACACCCAGGACATCGCCACGGCCGGCGGCAAGCTGAAGGGCGTCACCTGGCAGGCCACCCCCGGCCTGTTCGCCTACCGGCGCAGCATCGCCAAAGACGTACTGGGCACCGACGGCCCCGCTCAGGTGCAGGAGGCCCTGTCTGATTGGGACAAATTCAACGCTGTGGCCGAACAGGCCGCCGCGAAGGGCTACAAGATGCTGTCCGGCTATGACGACAGCTATCGCACTTTCTCCAACAACGTCTCCGCCCCATGGGTGACGGGCACCACCGTAACTGTGGACGAAAACCTGATGAAGTGGGTGGAACAGACCAAGACCTACACCGACAACGGCTACAACAATAAATCCAGCCTGTGGAGCGACGTGTGGGCCGCGGACCAGGGCCCCGACGGCAAGGTGTTCGGGTTCTTCTATTCCACCTGGGGCATCAATTTCACGCTGCTGGGCAATTCCCTGGAAACGCCCGAGGCCGAGGGCGGCAAAGCCGAAGCGGGCAACGGCATCTACGGCGATTACGCCGTCTGCGAAGGCCCGCAGCCGTATTACTGGGGCGGCACATGGATCTGCGCCGCGGCCGGCACCGACAACACCGCCGCCATTGCGGACATCATGCGCAGCCTCACCTGCGACAAGGCCATCATGAAGCAGATCACCGAGGATACGCAGGATTACACCAACAACGCCCCGGCCATGGAGGAGCTTGCCTCCAGCGACTTCAAATCCGATTTTCTGGGCGGCCAGAACCACATCGCGCTGTTCGCCGCAGCCGCGCCCAACATCGACATGAGCAACGCCGGCCCCTACGACCAGGGGCTGAACGAAAGCTTCCAGGGCGCGTTCAAGGATTATTTTGACGGCGCGGTGGACCTGGAAACAGCCAAGACCAATTTCCAGACGTCCATCGGGGAAAAATACCCTGAACTTACCGAAGTAGTGTGGCCCGAATAAACGCAGCCACGGCTCAAACGCGCGGGGCGGGCGTCGCCCGCCCCGCATTCCTCTGAAAAGGACAGGTGACCGATATGCAAGCGCGCACGGCAGGCCGAAAGCACCGCTCCATCCGCTACGCCAAATGGGGCTATCTTTTCATCGCCCCGTTTTTCATCGCCTTTGCGGTGTTCCAGCTCATCCCGCTGGCCTCCACGGTATATTACAGTTTTTTTGAATATTTCCGCAGCGGCCTGAAGGAGATCGGCCCCAATTTCGTGGGGCTTAAGAATTATGCCGAGCTGTTCCGCACCGATTTGCCGAAATACTTCGGCAACACGCTGCTGATGTGGATCATCGGCTTTGTGCCGCAGATTGCCGTGTCGCTGCTGCTGGCGGCCTGGTTCACGGACACGCGGCTGCGCCTGCGCGGCCAGGGCTTTTTCAAAACGGTCATCTACATGCCCAACCTCATTATGGCCTCGGCCTTTGCCATGCTGTTTTTCGCCTTGTTTTCCGACAACGGGCCGGTCAACGCCGCGCTTGTTTCCGCCGGCTTTCTGGAAGAGCCGTTCCGCTTTTTATCCAGCGTGGCAGGCACGCGCGGGCTGGTGGGCCTGATGAATTTTCTCATGTGGTTCGGCAACACCACCATCCTGCTGATGGCCGCCGTCATGGGCATCGACCCCGGCCTTTACGAGGCTGCCGAGATCGACGGCTGCACGCCCGGCCAGATGTTCCGGCGCATCACACTGCCGCTTATCCGGCCCATCCTTGTGTATGTGGTCATCACCTCGATGATCGGCGGGCTGCAGATGTTCGATGTGCCCCAGATCCTGACAAACGGCAAAGGCAGCCCGGACCGCTGCGCCACCACGATGATCATGTATCTGAACAACCACATGTACAGCCAAAACTACGGCATGGCGGGGGCGGTCTCCACGGTGCTGTTTCTGGTGTGCGCGGTGCTGTGTATCGCCGTGCTGAAAACGCTGGACCGCAGCAAGGAAGGAGGCGCAGGGAAATGACGTCTGCCCAAACGGAAAAAGCAAGCTCCCGGCTGCGGCGCGCAGGGCGCGCCCGCGCGGCTTCAACGGCCCGGCGGGCGGCAGCCTACACGGTGCTGGGGCTGCTGTGCTTTTTGTGCCTGTTCTTCTTTTACATCCTGCTCATCAACGCAACGCGCACCCATTTTGAGATCCAGCGCGGCTTTTCCCTGCTGCCCGGCCGTTCGCTGCTGACGAACCTGAAAAGCGTGCTGGCCAACGCCAACATCCCCGTGCTCTCCGGCATCCGCAACAGCCTGCTTGTCTCGGCGCTCTCTGCGCTGCTCAGTGTTTATTTTTCAGCGCTCACCGCCTACGGCATCCATGCCTATGACTTCAAATTCAAAAAGCTGGCCTTTACGTTCATCCTGCTCATCATGATGATGCCCACACAGGTATCCGCGCTGGGCTTTGTTCGGCTCATCACCAAAATGGGCATGGCCGACACCCTCGCACCGCTGTTTCTGCCCAGCATCGCGGCGCCCGTTGTATTTTATTTCATGCTGCAGTACATGGAAGGCAACCTGCCCATGGAGATCGTCGAGGCCGCGCGCATTGACGGTTCGGGCGAGTTTTCCACCTTCAACCGCATCGTGCTTCCCATCTTCAAGCCCGCTTTGGCCGTGCAGGCCATCTTCACTTTCGTCAACACCTGGAACAACTATTTCACCCCCGCCCTTGTGCTGAGCAGCAGCGGCAAAAAGACGCTGCCCATCCTCATTGCACAGCTGCGCAGCGCGGATTTTCTTAAGTTCGATATGGGGCAGGTGTATATGATGGTAGCCATCGCCATTCTGCCGGTCATCGCCGTATACCTTTGCCTCTCCAAATTTATCGTGCGCGGCGTGGCCCTCGGCGGCGTGAAGGGCTGAGCGGAAAACGACTGCGTTTACAGCACAAAAAGCGGCGCCGCCGCATCCGGCAACGGGTGCGGCGGCGTATTTTTTATTTTTGTGCCGGCGCAGTGCATATCCGCGGCCGCGCCCGGCACACTATCACAAGACGCATGCGCCGGCGGGCGGGGCGCACCGCTCCCCCGGCGGCCGGCCCAACGCAAAAAAGGAGCGAATGAGGATGACTTTGACAAAAAAGGAGCAGGGCCTGCTGAAGGACCTGCAGAATGAAGAAAAACTGTGCGTGGAAAAGTACCGCAAGGCCGCCGAAAATGCCTGCGACGCCAAGCTGCAGCATATCTTTGAAAAAATCGAAAAAGCCGAACAGAGCCATTACGACACCGTGACGGGTATGCTGGCGGGCACCCTGCCCGCCCAACAGGGCCAGCAGAGCAAAGGGCAGGCCTCCCGTCAGAAGGCGGAAAAGGACCTGAAATCCACGGCCAGCCGCGCTGAAAAACAGCGCGACGCCTATCTGTTGTCCGATCTGTTGGGCACGGAAAAATATGTCTCCGGCGTGTACAACACCGCCGTGTTTGAGTTCAGCGACGCCAAGGCGCGCCAAGTGCTGGCCGCCATCCAGCAGCAGGAACAGGAACACGGCAAACAGCTTTCGGACTATATGCAGGCCAACAACATGTATTGCTGAGACACCATCTTTTTCATCCGGAAAGGCCGCCCGCGGGCGGCCTTTCTTTTTGTGCTTCCTTCAACTCAGGATCTTGCGGACGATGCCGTACAGCACCGGTTTCATATTGTCCACGGTGTCCGGCTTGCCCTCAATGATGGAGGAATAGCATACGGAACCCAGCATCTCGATGATGACGAATATCATCTTGAACAGCTCGTCCTCTGTATACCGGGCCGCCAGCGGGCTTGCCTCCAGGTCCCGCATCAGCCGCGCCCAAAGAGGGCCGCGCCGCTCGCTCATCTGTTTTGCCACCATAGGCCAGGAAAAATTCCGCTCAACAAGCCGAAGGACCAGCTTGTTGCGCTTGAAATATTCCACCACATAATCCAAAAGAAGCAGCACATTCTCCACAAAATCCGGCGTGCGGCGTTCATCCAGCCATTCGTATGCTTCTTCCAGAACCTGGGCCGAGATATTATAGACCAGCTGTCCCAGCAATTGATCCTTATCGTGAAAATACAGATAAAACGTGCCCTTGGCCACGTTCGCTCCGCGGACGATCTCGTCCACCGAAGTCTTGGCCACGCCCTTTTCCGTGAACAACGCGTAGGCGGCGTCCAGCAGGCTCTGACGCTTTTGTTCCTTGCGGGATTCCATCGGTTCGCGCATACGCGTTTTCCCCTTTCCGCCGCGGCGCGGCATTTTCCCCGTTCTTTCCCGCTTTTAGTATACCTCCCGCGCGGCGGCGATTGCAAGAGCTGTCTTTCGGTTCAGCAAAATGACCAAAAGTCATCGTTTTCATTTTGTGACTATTGGTCATTAATTGGATTGACTAACGGTCATAACAAGACTATACTATTCAACGTTGACTGTTGGTCAGTTTAATCCGCGGCATCGGCTGCCGCAAAAATTCAAAGGGAGCGTTGAGCAATGGAACATTTTGCGCGCTGGGTGGTGCGGCACCGCAAAGCGGTGCTGGCGGCCGCCGTGCTGCTGCTGATCCCATCCGTGTTCGGTGCCGCAGGCACCTATATCAATTACGATATCCTCACCTATCTGCCGCCGGAGTTGGATTCCATGGTGGGCGAAGGATATCTGGAGGACGATTTCAACATGGCCTCCACCTCCATGATCACCGTGGAGAATATGTCCACCGCGGACACACTTGCCCTCAAGAGTGAGCTGGAGGCTGTTGCGGGTGTAAAAAGCGTGCTGTGGACGAGCGACATCCTGGACGTAACTACGCCAAAGGAAATGCTGCCGGCCGACATCCAGAAATTCTTTTACAGCGAAAACGGCGCCACACTGCTGCTGGTCCAGTTCGAAAACCCAAGCGCCCATGCCGTGACCATGCAGGCGCAGCGCACCATCAAGGATATCCTGCGCAAGGACTGCTTCATCGGCGGAATGTCCGCCATTCTGGAGGACACAAAATCCCTGGTAAACCAAGAAATGCCCGTCTACATCCTGTGTGCCGTGGGGGCGTGTCTGGTGGTGCTGTTCCTCAGCATGAAAGAAACGGTTGTACCCCTCATCTTCATGCTGGGCATGGTATTCCCCATTGTCTACAACTTTGGCACCAATATCTTTCTGGGGCAGATCAGCTACATCACCGAGGCTTTGGCCACGGTGCTCCAGCTGGGCGTGACGATGGATTTCTCCATCTTTCTGCTGCACCGGTTCGAGGAAGAAAAGCGTTCCTGCCCGGATGAGGACGAGGCAATGGTGCGCGCCGTGCAAAAGACGTTCTCCTCCATTCTGGCAAGTTCGCTCACCACCATCGCGGGCTTCCTCGCAATGTGCACCATGCGCCTGACACTGGGGCGCGACATCGGCATCGTAATGGCCAAGGGCGTGTTGCTGGGCGTTGTCAGCACTGTGACGATCCTGCCCGCGCTCATCCTTACGTTCCGGCGCTCCATCGCGCGGCATACCCACCGTACCTTCATCCCTAAGCTGCGCCGCACCTCCCGTTTCGTGGTGCGCCGGTATATTCCCATCCTCGCAGTGTTCGTGCTCTGCTTCATTCCATTCAGCGTGGCGCAGGCGAAAACGCCTGTATACTACACACTGTTCGACAGCCTGCCGCAGGACCTCGCGGGGATTCAGGGTACCAGCCGCCTGAAAGAGGACTTCGGCATGACGACTTCCCATTTCATCATCGTGGACGACGGCTTGCCGGCCCGCGACATGGAGGCGCTCACCGATGAGATCGAGCAGGTGGACGGCATCCGCCAGGTGCTCAGCTATGAAAAGTTTTTGGGCGGCGGCGTTCCCCGGGAGGTTCTGCCCACCGAGGTGCGTCAGATCTTCTGCGCAGGCGGCCACGAGATGCTGCTGGCCAATTCCAGCTATGAGAGCGGTACCGAAGCTCAAAACGCCCAACTGGACGCTCTGAACGCCATTGTCAAGCGTTACGACCCCAACGGCGTGATTACCGGAGAGGGTGCAATGACAAAAGACCTGATCGAAGTGGCGGACGTGGATTTCCGCAGCGTCAGCATCGCCAGTATCGCAGCGGTTTTCCTCATCATCGCCATTTCATTCCGCTCAGCGTCCATTCCGGTGCTTCTGGTGGCCGCCATCGAAAGTGCCATTATGATCAATATGGGCATCCCCTATTTCACCGGCACGACGCTGCCCTTTGTGGCCAGCATCGTCATCGGCACCATCCAGCTCGGCGCAACGGTGGACTACGCCATCCTGATGACCACCCGCTTCCGGGAAGAGCTGAATGCGGGGCGCTCTACCAAGGACGCCGTGCAGACGGCCGTGGAGCAGTGCAGCCAGAGCATCCTCACCAGCGGACTGACGTTTTTCGCGGCAACCTTCAGCGTTTCACTGGCTTCCCGCATGGAACTTATCAGCAGCCTGTGCCGTCTCATCAGCCGCGGCGCGCTCATCAGCATGCTTGTGATTCTGCTGGTGCTGCCCGCGCTGCTTATCCTGACGGCGCCTCTCATCCGGAAAACCACCTACCATTGGCTCAGCAAAGAAAAGGAGACGAAAACCATATGAAAAAGTTATTGCAGAAAACCACGGCCGTTCTGGTAAGCGCGGCACTGGCCGTCACCTGCGCCCTGCCCGTCTTTGCCGAACAGCCCACAGAGGGCGTGACGAAAGACGAAAATGTGTTTCTGATCCTGAACCCGGACGGTTCGGTGAGCGAACAGATCGTCAGCGACTGGCTGCACAGCGATACCGGCTTTGACGCTGCGGCGGACCGCAGCACACTCTCCGGCATCACCAACCTGAAAAGCGACGTGCTGCCCGCGCAGGACGGCGAAAACCTGACCTGGACCACCGAGGACAACGATATTTATTATCAGGGCACCACAACGCAGACGCCTCCCGTGACCGTGGATATTACCTATACGCTGGACGGCCGGTCCATCACCGCCGATGCGCTGGCGGGCAAAAGCGGACACCTTGTGATGCGCTTGGCTCTGACCAACAACGAGGGACAGGAAATGGAGATTGCCGGCAGCCGGCGCAAGGTGTACACGCCGTTTTTCACTGTGGCCGCGGCCACGCTGCCCACGGGCTCCTATACCAACATTGCCGCACAGCACGGCACCGTGCAGACGGACGCAAAAACGCAGCTCGTCTGCTTTCTCGCCATGCCGGGCATGGCCGAGACCTTCGGCGGTCTGCTGCCGGAAGCGCTGTCCGGTCTTGAAGATTACATGCTGGACGAACTGGTCATCGAGGCGGACGTAAAAGACTGTACACCTCCGGCATTTATGCTGGCCGCAGCCACAAGCATGGACCAGTTAACCTCAGAACTGGACATTCCCGACCTCTCCGGCCAGATGAGCCAGCTCGAGGATGCGACCGCGCAGCTCCAGAGCGGCGCAGCCACACTGCATGAGGCTACGGGCACGCTGCAGAGCAAAATGGACGAATTCGCCGCCAGCTACGCCACCTTCGACACCGGCCTGGACAATGCTCTCAGCGGCGCGCAGCAGGTGCAGAGCGGCGCGCAGAACCTGCTGGACGGTGCAAAAAGCCTGGACAACGGCACACAGCAGCTTGCGGATGGCACACAGCAGCTGAACAGCGGCGCACAGCAGCTGGCCGGCCGGCTGAACGGCACTCTCGTACCCGCTCTGGAGGGTGCCGCCGCGCAGCAGGCAGCCCTGCAGCAGCAGATGGACGCGTTGGCAGACCAGCTCGGCCATGTGCAGCTGCCCGATGTGGACGCGCTGAAAAAGCAGCTCGGCGCAGGTGTGGGCCAGGTGTTTGACGGCGCTGCACAGGGTGCGGCGAAAGCCGCCGCCCAAAGCGTGGGCGACGCTGTAAAGAGCGGCGCACTGCAGGCTGCGGACGCAGCCGTTGCGCAGGCAGCACCGGCCGCGGCGCAGGGCGTTGCATCCACAGCCGCGCAGGATGTTTCCTCCGCGCTGGCAGCCGCGCTGCAGCCCTATGTGGACAGCGGAAAAATGACATCTGACGAAATGAACGCCGTCATTGCGGAGGCCGCCGGAGCGGCTCAGGGCGCGGCCGCCAAGGTGGATGCGGCAGGCATGGTTCAGGGCGCGGTGGACAAAGCCGTTACCGGCAATGTGACCGTGGATGCCGACGCAGCGGCCGGACAGATCGTGGCCGCGATGGCTCCCGAAAAGGAGGCCGCCGTAAACCAGGTGACCGCCGCACTGAACGGGCTGGACACCGCAGCGCTGAAGGCCATGCTGCTGCAGTTCCAACAGCTTTCCGGCGACGCGCAAACGATGATGGGTTCGGTAAAATCCCTGACAGACGCACTGTACAACGCCGACGCTCCGTCGGACCAGAACACTGTTGTAGGAGCGGCCGGAGCTCTGGCGGCCGGCGCGCAGAGCGCGCAGGACGGCGCGGCCTCCCTTCGCGACGGCGCGGCGCAGCTCACCGCCGGCACGGCACAGCTGAGCAACGGCGCCTCCAGCCTGAGCGCCGGCCTGACGCAGCTCTCCGGCGCAAGCAAAACAGTCCGTGACGCCATCGGCCAATTCCGCACCGGCGCGGGGAGCCTGAACGACGGCGCGGCACAGCTGCAGGACGGGCTGGACACCTATGCCAGCCAGGCCATCGGAAAGCTGACCGAGCTTGCGGGCTCCGCCGACACCTCCGCGCTGCAGGACGTGCTGAAGGCGCTGGAAACCCGCGCGCAGAGTTACACCTCTTACACGGGCAGTGCGGACGGCGTGCGTGCCAATGTAAAATTCGTGATGAAAACAGCCGGTCTGCCGGAGGTGGAAACGGCATCCTCTTCCGGCACGGAAGATTCGGAGGCCGCACCGCAGGACAAAACCCCGGACGCCTCCTTCTGGGACCGGGTCAAGAATCTTTTCTCCTGACATGCACGGAAAAAGCGCGCGGAACATTCCACGCGCTTCAGCTTGGCGCAAAAGCTACGCTTTTGCGCCAAGCTGCCTACGAACAGGGCCTGCGGCCCCGTTCGCCGCGCACGGCGCGGGGTTATTTTAAATGAAAAAGGGGTTCACCACCCCTTTTTCAAACTTTTTCCCCAGACGTTTCTTTTGCCTCTTTGCCCTTTTCAACGGTCTGAAGCGCGTGGAATGTTCCACGCGCTTTTTCCGTGTGCCGCTTTCCGGCGGAGCAGGCTCAGCGCTTTTTCGCAAGGAAGCGCCACAGGCGCGTATACCAGGCCGGATTGTTTTTCCGCCAGGCCTTGCGGTACGCCCTGTCCGCCTCTCGGGTGGACATCGGACGCACCACGCCGGGTGTCGCGCCCGCCAGTTCCGTATTTTTGCCATACCGGACATGGGCCATTGGTTCGCGGAAAGACATTGGGCTCATCCTTTTCTTTTCTATACTATATGTATCATAACATTTTTCAGATCTTGCTTCAACGACACGATGCAGCGGCCACAGCAGAGCCGCATCCGCTACGGTTCTGCATGGTTGAACGCCCTCAAGCCCATCGCGCACGGAATGCGCGTGGCAGCGGAGGGCCACCCTATCCCCGCCCGCGTGCATACCGGCGACCGACGTGTCTGGCCAAAGGCGCACAGCTGTGCTACAATGTCAAAAACAACAGGTACGGAGGCAACCGGATATGGAGCTTTTAAAACAGCGGATCCTGCGGGACGGGCAGGTGAAAGAAGGCGGCGTACTCAAGGTGGATAGCTTTCTCAACCACCAAATGGATGTGACGCTGCTGAATGAGATCGGGCGTGAATTCCGCCGCCGTTTCGACGGAGCGGACATCACCAAAATCGTTACCATCGAGGCGTCCGGCATCGGTATTGCTGCCATTGCCGCGCAGCATTTCGGCAGCGTTCCCGTCATCTTCGCCAAAAAGACGCGTTCGCGAAATCTGGACGGTGCGCTGTATACCGCCAAGGTCCATTCTTTCACCAAGGACATTACCTACGATGTGCAGCTATCCAAAAAATTTCTCGGCCCGCAGGACACTGTGCTCATCCTGGACGATTTCCTCGCCCGGGGACAGGCACTGCTGGGCCTCATCGACATCGTGCGGCAGGCGGGCGCGCAGTGCGCTGGCTGCGGCATCGTCATTGAAAAGCAGCAGCAGGGCGGCGGCGCGCTGGTGCGGGCAGCGGGAGTGCGCCTGGAATCGCTGGCCGTAATCGCCTCGCTGGAAAACGGCACGGTCACCTTTGCGCAGTGACCGGCATGCAAACAGGGCCTGTGCTCCACAATGGGGGCACAGGCCCTGTTTGCATGCCGCGCATGAAAAAACGCGCAGGCTGTTCGTCATTCGCCGCACAGCCGCAGGATCTGCTCCCGCGCGGGCATGGCCGGGATGGCCCCCTTTGCCGCGGTGGTCAGGCTGCCCGCTGCGTTTGCAAACGCGACAATGCGCTCCCACTGTGCCTGCGGCAATATCCGCAGCTCTTCCAGCGTCTTGCCCGCAAGGCACGACAGCAGCGCTCCCAGAAAAGCGTCGCCCGCGCCCGTAGTGTCCACCGTGTCCACTTCGCAGGCAGGCAGCAACCCGCGGCCCGCCGCAGCACGGTAGTACGCGCCCCGCGGCCCCAGCGTCACCAGAACCAGCGCCGCGCCCCGGGACGCCAGCGCGTCCGCTCCCGCCGCCAGCTGCACTTCGCCCGTCAGCAGTTCCATTTCTTCCTCCGATACTTTCACGATATCCGCCAGAGGCAGCGCGGCCAGCAGCGCTTCTCTCGCCCGCTCCGCGCTGTCCCACAAAAACGGACGGTAGTTTGGATCGTAACTGATCATCGCCCCCGCTGCTTTTGCCTCCCGCGCCGCCTCCAGCGTAGCCGTGCGGCACGGCTCGTCCGTCAGCGAAACAGAACCAAAATGAAAGATGCGGCAGTCCCGCAGCAGCGCCCTGTCCACTTCGGCAGGCGCGAGCATCACGTCCGCACCCGGCTTGCGGTAAAACGTGAAGCTTCGGTCTCCCTCCGGCGTCAGCTGCACAAAGGCCAGCGTCGTGGGATATTCCCGCGTCATACGCAGACCGCGCACGTCCACACCAGCATCCTCCATCGTCTTTTTCAAAAACGCGCCGAAAGCGTCGTCCCCCACCTTGCCGATAAATGCGGTTTTGCCGCCCAGCTTTGCGGCCATTGCCAGCACATTGGCAGGCGCGCCGCCCGGGTTGCGCGCAAACAGCGCCATCCCCTGGCTGTTTTCCCCGCTGGGTGTAAAGTCGATCAGGCTCTCGCCCAGCGCCACGATATCAAACATACTTTCCTCCTCAAAGTTTTTGGCTGAATTCCACCTTTTCCCCATTGGGGCCGAGGATGGTGAAAAAGCGCACGCCCCGCGCCCAAAAAGGAAGAAACTGCACCGCGTCGTCCAGCAGCTCGTATCCACCGTCCCGCAGCAGCACGAACAGCGTATCCACGTCCGCGACGTCCAGCGCGATATGGTCGACAGCCCCGGCCCTGCCGGCCGCGCGGCCGGTTTGATAGGCTTCGATCATCAGTTCTTTCAGCTGCAAAAAGGCTACCTGTTCCCCTGCGGCTTCGTTGACCGTACGCAGCGCAACGGAGAAGCCCAGCCCTTCGTAAAAGGCCACCGTTTTCTCCAGGTCGTTTGTGGGCAGGCCGATGTGCTGCAGGCCATTTATGGTTTCCGCGATTTTTTCCACGTTCACGCCTCGCTCTCATCCACGTCGATAAGCACTTTCATCGTCGTCTCCCGGTTCGCGTCGATGTACCGGTATGCCGCCAGATAATCCCGGAACGGGAAGTGCCGGCTCATCAGCGGCTCCAACCGAACCTTGCCTTCGTTCACCAGGCGAATGGCCTCAAGATAGTCCTCATGGCGGTACATCATGCTCGTGTTCAGATCCAGTTCATGGTCGTTGAGCACCGCAAGGTCCACGTTTGCCATACCCGCATACACCGCCACAAGGATGATCGTGCTGCCCTTGCGCGCGTGCCGGATGGCCTGTCCCATGGTCGTATCGTTGCCTGCGCAGTCGTAGATCACATCCGCCTTGTCCGGGCCGAAGCATTCCGCCAGTGCTTCACCGAAGCCGTGCTCTTTTGTGTTCACTGCAAAATCCACGCCGCATGCTTTTGCCAATTCCAGCCGCGGCGTGCTGATGTCGGTGATAAGCACCTGCGCCGCGCCCAGCGCCTTTGCGCTCTGGGCCAGCAGGATGCCGATGGGCCCCGCGCCCAGCACGGCGATCTTCTGTCCGCGCACATCCCCGGCGCGCCGCACCGCATGTACCGTCACGGCCAGCGGCTCTATCATCGCGCCTTCGCTGTATGTCATCGTTTCCGGCAAAGGCGTCACCTTGCCCGCGTCCACGGCAAAATATTCACTGGCTGTGCCTGTCGTCTGGAACCCCATCACCCGAAGCTCCTCGCACAGATTGTACTTGCCGTGCGTGCACGGATGGCACCGGCCGCAGTAGACCTGCGGTTCGATGGTCACCTTCTGCCCTACGGCAAATCCCGTCACGCCCTCGCCCAACGCCGCGATTTTCCCCGACACCTCGTGGCCCTGGGTGACCGGATATTTTGTGAACGGATGTTCGCCGTGATACACATGGATATCCGACCCGCACACGCCGATTTTCATGATCTTTACCAATACCTCGCCCGCGTTGGGTGCGGGTACGGGCGCCTCCCGGAACTCGATGTGCCCCGGCGCCGTCATCACCTGCTGCAGCATTTTCTGCATTCTGAATCATCCTCTCCCGTTTGTACGCGTTCAGCGTTTGTTTGGCAGCACCATCACTTTGATGGATTCGCCGCCCATCTGCATTTTGATCGCCTGCTCCATTTCCCCGATGCCGAACGTGTGGGTGATGAGCGGCTCCACATTGATGCGCCCCGCACTCAGCAATTCCACAGCCCGAAGATGCGTATCCGGGTTGATGAAGGAGCCGCGGATGGCAAGCTCTTTTTTGTATACGTCGAACAACGGCAGCGGAACCGTAGCCGTAGGCGCGGGCACACTGAACAGCAGCACCGTCGCGCCGAAGCCCGCGGCCTCGAAGGCACTGCGTGTGGCCGCCGTGTTCCCCACACATTCAATCACCACATCCGCGCCGCTTTTGCCCGCAGCCTCCCGCACACGGGCGGACAGGTCCTCCCGGAGCGGGTCGACAGCCAGATCCGCTCCAACGGACAGCCCGGCGCTGCGGCGCAGTTCCACCGGCTCACTGAGAATGACCTTCGCCGCGCCGGAAAGGCGGGCCAGCTGCACCATCAGCAGGCCGATGGCTCCCCCGCCGATCACACATACCGTACTGCCGGGCCGTATACCCGCGGCATCGATACCGTGCAGGCAGCACGCCAGCGGCTCGGCCATGGCTCCTGCCTCAAAGGGCAGCTCCGGTGCCAGTTTGAAGCACTGTGCCGCCGGCGCTGCGCTGTACTGTGCAAACCCGCCGTCCCGGGTGACGCCAAGCGCCTGCAGATGCTCACAGAACTGCTTTTTACCGTCCCGGCAGGGCGTGCAGGCGCCGCAGTAAATATTGGGGTCTACGGCGACATGATCGCCCGGCGCCAAACCTTTCACATCCGCGCCCACTTCTTCTACAATACCCGCATATTCGTGTCCCAGAACCACCGGCGGCGTCACTTCGGCCGAGCCCGCCTCGCCGTGGTAAATGTGGACGTCCGTGCCGCACACGCCGCACGCCATCACGCGAATGCGCACTTCGTCCGCGGCCAGCGGCCGTTTTTCCATATCCCGGACTTCAAATTCCCGGTTGCCCAGAAAAAAAGCTCCCTTCATCGTCGATCCATCCTTTCCGCATGTTCCCATGCCCAAAACTTTTTTAACTCAGTTTAAAAAGATTCCAGCATTAGAATGCGTCTTTTTTGATGCGTTGTCAAGCGGTCTCTTCCAATTTTGTTGGAATCTCCAAGAATGAGTCTTTCTTTTTGTCAAGTTTTTAAAACGATTTTACAAAGTGTTTTGAATGTGTTACAGTAAAACCACAAACAGGCGGGAGGCACTCAGGATGGAGACAGTAAATCTTTTCGGCGCACAGCGCGGGCGGGCGGCGCAGGCGGCTGCATGGGCCATGGAAAAAGAACGTTTTTCCACACAGGAGATGGCGAACGCTCTGGCGGTGAGCACGCCCACGGCCATTACTCTGCTGCGCCGCCTGGAGGGCCACGGCCTGGTGCAGCCCTGCGGGGAATTCAGTTCCACCGGCGGACGCAAGCCCCGGGCCTGGAGCGCCTGTCCCGGCGCGCGGTACGTTGTCGGGGCCGACATCACTCTGCGCCATGTCAGCCTGGTGGCTGTGGATCTCTCCGGCCAGGTGACGCGCACGCAAACCCGCACTCTGGCCTTTACGCGTACGCCCGCCTATTTTCGGGCGCTCGCCGCGTTCATCAGCGAGCTGTGCGCGGAGCTGCCCCGGCAATCGGTTTTGGGCGTCGGCCTGTCCATTCCCGGCATCATCGGCAGCGGGCAGGACCTCGTCCTGCGCTCCCACGCGCTTTCCATTCAGGGACTGCGGGCCGATGAATTCGAACAATATCTCGGCCTGCCCTGCCGCATGATAAACGACGCAAACGCCGGCTGCCTTGCCGAGGCCTGGGCCGACGTCTCTCTGCGGGACGCGGTTTATCTCTCCCTGAGCAACAGCGTGGGCAGCGCGGTGCTCATCGGCCGCAGGCTGTATCTGGGGCACAACCTGCGCAGCGGCGAGGTGGGGCACACCACGCTGGTTCCCGGCGGACGGCCGTGCTACTGCGGCAAAAGCGGCTGTGTGGACGCCTACTGCCGCGCCGGCCTGCTGCACGGCCACACCGGCGGCAGCCTGAAAGATTTCTTCCTGCGGCTGCACACGGGTGACGCCGCGCTGCGCAGCGTGTGGGACGCTTATCTGGACAACGTAGCCGTCGTAGTGAACAACCTGCGCATGATGCTGGACTGCGACGTGATTCTTGGAGGCTATGTAGGCCGGTACATGGATGCAGAACTGGCCGGGCTGCGCCGCCGCGCGGCCTTCCGCAACACCTTCGAGCCGGACGCCGGCTATCTCAAGGCCTGTGCCTATAAAAAAGAAGCGGCCGCCCTGGGCTCGGCCATCCCGTGGATCGAAGAATACCTGCAAACACTTTGAGCGCGCGGCAAAACCGCGGAAGGGAACGGTAAAGATGTACAAAGCCATTATCGCAGACGATGAGGAAACGGTTCGCCGTGGGCTTGTAACGCACTTTAACTGGGGCAAGCACGGTGTGGAAGTGGCCGGGGTATTCGACGACGGCGTCCCAGCGCTGGATTTTGTCCGCCGGAATGAAGTTGACATCATCGTCACAGACGTGCGGATGTCCCATATGGACGGCATCACACTGGCCAAAAATGTGCTGGAGAGCTATCCCGGCGTCAAAATCATATTTATCAGCGGCTATGCAGATGTGGGATATCTGCGTGATGCTCTGAAGATGGAAGCCGTAGACTATATCCTCAAATCCATCGACATTGACGAACTGGACGCGGTGATCACCAAAGTGGTGGCCATGCTGGACCAGAGGTCTTCCCAGCAGCTGGCCCTGGAAGACATGGCCCGAAAGCTGGAACAAAGCATGCCGCTGCTGCGCCAGCGCCGTTTGTGCGATCTTTTGCAGAACAATGACGAAAGTGAGGAGGACATTCTGCAAAGCATCGAATTCCTGGGTATTCCTTTGAACAGCCAGACACATTACGCCGTGCTGGTACTGCGGCTTCAGCCAAAATCAAAATGGCTCACCATGGGCAGCATGCCTGAAAAAGACCGCATCACCTTCAGTATGGCGCTGGAAGAATTGTTTGCCCGCGTATTGGCGGAATACGGCGTCAATGTCGTGTTCAAAGGGCGGCTTTCCGAATACATCGCCATTTTGGACGTAGAACATGACGAATACGAAGAAGACCTGTTGAGCGTGGCCGAGCATCTGCAGGCGCGCATACGCAGCGAAATGAAACTGGATACCATGATCGGCATCAGCGAGCCGTTCCGCGGGCTGCGCAGCGTACGCTCCGCTTACGCCAATGCCTGCGAGGCAATCAGCCGCTGTTACCTGATCGGCAAGGATATCCCGATCTCCATCAAAAAATATGAGGACGACGGCAGCGGACGCACTCTTCGCGAACAAGCGGAAAAAGAGATCTGTGACAGCATCCTCAATGGAGATACGGCGGCGGTGCATCTGGCGCTGGAGCGCGCCGTTGCCGGCATCCGCGCCCTGCCCGGCGAGGACGAGCAGCAGAATTTCATGCTTTTCCTTCTTTTGCTGCCCACGCGCCTGATGACCAATATGCGCACGGAAAATATGGGCCCCTATGCCTCACACCTTAAATTGACGGCCAGCTTTCTGCAATGCAACAGCCTGGGAGAGCAGGAGGCGATGCTTGCTTCCGTATATGAAGATTTGACCCTGCACCTGCAAAAAATGAGCACGCCTCACACAAATACGGTCATCAAGCGCGTGCGGGAGATCATCGCCGCGCAGTATATGGAGCAGCTTTCAGTAACAAGCCTCGCAGAAGCCGTATATCTTACGCCCACCTATCTGTGTGTGCTGTTCAAGCAGGCCACAGGAAAGACCATCAACGAATACATCACGCAGGAGCGGCTGAACAAAGCCAAAAAATTTTTAGCGCAGACAAACATTCACCTGTATGACGTATGCTATAAGGTGGGATACCTTTCCCCCAGTTATTTTTCGCGCCTGTTCAAAAAGTACACGGGCCAAACGCCGGGCGAATACCGCGAAAACATCATGCTGAACGCCCGCCCCGCGGCCGAAAAGGAGGCGGAGCAGCTTTGAAACAGGCGACCGCCCGCTTCAGGCGTCCCGCAAACGGCGGCGTCCGGCTCGGCCGTGCCCGCAGCGCCGCCCGCCTGCTGATGTTCGTGCTTTTGCTGGCTGCGCTGGTGCTTCTGACGCTGGCCGTATTCTACTACACCCGCAACACCGCCCAGGCCATGGAAGCGGAGCTGTGTCAAAAAATGCTGGTATCCGCCGGGCAGACCCGCAACAACATCGATTACCGTTTTGAACAGGTCAAAGAGAGCGCATCGGCATTGATCGGCACATTGTATCCCTATCTCAATTCAGACGCGGACACAGCCGTGCAACTGGAAGAATACGCCAAGATACGCCGCGCGCTGTCTGAACAGCTGGACAAGCATATGATCACGCGCCTGCGGCTGTATGTGCCCGACGAAAAAATTTATTCCGGCCAGAAAACAACGCTTTACTCCTTGGACCCTCTGTCCAGCCTTGGAGAAAACGGGTCCGTTTATCAAAAAGGCGGCGTATTTTGGCACGGAACACACCTTGTCAGCCTGGGCATATCCGAGCCCACCGCCGTTGTTTCCTGTGCTGTGGCGCTGAAAAGCCAGGCGGATTACGACAAGCTGTGCGGTGTGCTTTTTGCCGATGTGAGCGTTTCTCAATTTCATGAGATATTTGCCGCAGGCAGCACCAACCATGACGAAATGTTCCTTGCGGATGCGCAGGGCCGTATTCTGGCGCACACAGACGACGCACATCTGGGCGAAACGGCCCTGCCGCCGTCGCTGATGGAGCAGGTGTGCAGCCTGGGCTCCGGTTATCTGCTTGAACCGGACGTCATCCTTGCATTCAGCCGGCTTGAAACGACGGAATGGTACGTTATCTCCTCCATGCCGCGGGCACAGGTCTACACCATGGATTCCGGCGCGGTAAACACCATTGTATCCATGTGGGTAGTCGCGTGTCTGATTTTGTTTATCATCGCCGTCACGGCAGCCTACAGTCTCAATCTCAACCATACCGTTAGCCGCCTCAACGCAGCCATCCATACGCTGGATGCCGAAAACGGGACCGGAAATACCGATTCCTGCGCGGGACGCCGCAAAGGAGGCCTCATCACGCTGGAACGCGATACCGAGCAGATCGTACGCTCCATCGCCGCTGTTGTGGACGCCCGTTACCGCGACAGGCTGGCTATTTCCGAATATCAAATGGAGTCGCTGCAGGCTCAGATCAAGCCGCATTTTCTTTACAACACGCTGGATGTCATCAAGTGGATGATCCTGGACAAAAATCCGGATGACAGCGTATGGATGGTGAACGCGCTCTCCCGCTATCTGCGCATGAGCATCAATAAAGGCGAAGCCATCGTACCGCTGTCCGACGAGCTGGATCTTACCCGCACCTACCTCGGTATCATGCAAAAACGCTTCTCCCATCAGTTTGAGGTGGAGTATGATTTGGATCAGGCTGCAATGGAATGCCTGATCCCCAAACTTTCGCTCCAGCCGCTGGTGGAAAACGCATTGCTCCACGGCATTTTGTACTGTGACAAAACGGAAAAGCGTCTGGTCATCCGCGCATGGCGTTCCTCCCGCGCTTTCGGTGTAGAGATCGAGGATAACGGCAACGGGATGGCGCCCGAAACGGCACAGAAGCTGACCGAGCTGGATATCCGCACCAGCAAAAGTTACGGCGTAGCCAATGTACATAAGCGGCTCGATATCTTCGGCCAGGGGAAATGCAAGTTTTATATCTCCGCCCGCGAAGGCATCGGCACCTGTGTGATGATTGAACTTCCGGTGCAGCCCCATGACAGCGATTGAACGCTCCTGTACGAGGTCGTCCGCAGAGCCGCGAAGGCGGCTCTGTTTCATTTTTTTGATTCTGTTTCATTTCTTCTGCGCCCATGCCGAAAGACATGGGCGTATTTTTGTAAGAAGTCTACAACGTTTTTGAATTGAGCAACAATTACATAAAGAACGGACTAGAAAACGAAATTTTGTGATATTTACCACAACGCTGGCCCGTACTACAATTGATATCAGAGAACAAACAGCCCGGAACGCTCCGGCAGCTGAATGGAAAGAAAGGGTTTTACAATGAAGATGGCACTTGACACAACGGCTGTACCGTCCGGCGGACTGAGAGCCAAAACCGGATTGCGGCATAAACTCCACAGTTTTTTTGTGTATGTAAAGCATCATCCCATGCTGTATCTGATGCTGATACCGGGCTTGTTTTTCCTTTTTATTTATAAGTTCGCGCCGCTGTATGGTATTCTGATTGCTTTCAAGGACTACAATATTTTTCTGGGCAGCAACCCCATCGACGCCATCGGCCTGAGCGACTGGGTGGGGCTTGAACACTTCCGGCGCCTGTTCGCCAGCTCCCAATTTACGAAAGTGCTGGCCAACACGCTGATCATCAACGGATTGAAGATCCTCTGGCTGTTTCCCGTCCCCATCCTCTGCGCGATACTTCTCAACGAGATCCGCCGCGCTACCTACCGCAAATTTGCCCAGACCGCTATCTATATGCCCTATTTCTTTTCATGGGTCGTCATCTTCGGTATTTTTTATTCGCTGCTCGGCTCCTATGGCATCGTGAACACCGCTATCACTGCACTGGGCGGCACGCGCATCGGATTCTTTACCGATAACAGTGTGTTCCGCAGCGTGCTGGTGTTTACCGAAGGCTGGAAGGAAGTCGGCTACAATACGGTCATTTATCTGGCGGCCATCACGGGGATCGATATAACGCTGTATGAGGCGGCCCGCGTGGACGGCGCCAGCAAATGGCGCCAGATTTGGAACATCACCATGCCCGGCCTGCTGCCCACCATTGTGCTGATGCTCATCCTGAAGGTAGGCCATATTTTGGACACCGCTTTCGAACAGGTGCTGGTATTCTACAACCCGGCCGTGTATGATGTGGCGGACATCATTCAGACCTACGTCTACCGCCTAGGTATGGGACAGATGGATTTCCCGCTGTCCACCGCTTTGGGTCTGTTCAACTCCGTGGTAGCGTTTGTTCTGATCGTAAGCGCCAATGCGATAAGCCGCAAGCTGCTGGGACGCAGCATCTGGTAAGAAAGGGGATGCAATAAAATGTTAAATACCAAAAAGAAAACGCTATACCGTGAAAAAGGCATCCCCCTGTCCGGCAGTGAAAAATTCCTGTCCGGCTTTGCCTACATAGCCATGGCATTACTGAGTCTTATTGCCATCTTTCCCTGTCTGCACATAATTTGCAAGGCTGTCAGCAGCGGGCCGGACGTCACCGCCGGCAATGTGTATTTCTGGCCCGTGAGCTTTCAGTTGGAGACGCTCACCTATGTGCTCACCAAAACGCCGTTTCTTACGGCCTTGAAAAACTCCCTCATCATCACGGCGGTGGGCACGGCGCTTAGTCTGTTCACCACCATCACCACTGCCTATCCCCTGTCGAAGCCCGATTTCAAAGGGCGCCGGGTCATCACATTGCTGTATGTCATCAGCATGGTGTTCTTCGGTGGTATGATTCCCTCTTACATGGTGGTGCGCAGCTTGGGCCTGCTGGATACATACGCCGCCTGCATCTTGCCTTTTGCAATTGTGCAGTTCAATATGTTTATCGTGAAGAACTACTTTGAGGGGTTGCCCGAGAGCGTGGAGGAATCCGCCCGCATCGACGGCGCGGGCGACCTGCGCACCTTGGTCTCCATCGTGTGCCCCATGTCGAAGCCCGTCATCGCCACGGTGGGCCTTCTGTACGCCATTAACTACTGGAACAACTATTTCCATGCGATGATGTACACGAAATCCGCCAGCAAGACCACGCTGCAGGTATACCTGTACAACATCATCAACAACGGCCAGGCCTTTGCCGAAAATCTGGCTAGCGGCGATTTTATGACTAATATCACCGCGGAGGGCATGGTGGCTGCTGCCGTTACCATGTCGCTCATCCCCATTGTGGCACTCTACCCATTTGTATCTAAATTTATGGTCCAGGGTATCACCATCGGCTCAGTAAAGGGATAGTGTGCTCCGTTCGATTCTTGGAGGAGGATCATCATGAAACTCAATGTACTTGCGATTGGTAACAGCTATTCTCAAGACGCAGCGTATTATCTCTCTTCGCTCGCGGCCGCAGACAATCACGATTTGAAAATCGCAAACTTATACATTCCCGCTTGTAATCTGGAGCGCCACTGGATGAACATTCAAAGCGGTGCGCGTGCATACCTTTACGAAGAGAATGGGCGTTCCTCTGCTCATTATATCTCAATTGAAGAAGTCCTTCGGATGGAGACATGGGATTACATCGTCACACAACAATCGAGTTATGATAGTGGCTTTGTCGAGACCTATTTCCCCTATATCAACGATATTTACGACTACATAGCAAAGGCTACACCGCGATCCGAATTATTATTACATGAGACTTGGGCATATGAGATTGATAGTCTGCATCCTCAATTTGGCAATTACCATAACAATCAGCAGGAGATGTATAATCGACTTGCGCATGCTTACAAATCTGTTTCCAAGCAGTTGGGGATTCGCCTTATTCCCAGCGGTGACATCATTCAAACACTCCGAAAAAAAGACCCTTTTGTATATGAGTGCGGCGGCATGTCGATCTGCCGTGATGGGTATCATATGACTGTTCTTTATGGGCGTTATCTCTTGGCAGCGACATGGTATAAAGTGCTCACAGGAAATTCCTTGATATCTAATACATATATTCCATCGACCTCCTTGGCACCTTATATGGTCTGTAATAAAAATATTTTACAAATCATCAAAGAAACTGTCGATACCGGAGTAGTTTAGTTTTATGATTTCTTTTTTTTCAACGGCAGCTAATGCGATAGTCCCATTTTTCTTTTATATGATGATTGGGTATCATGCTCGTCTCCATCATATTGTCAATGACGAATTTTTTGAAAATCTTAATAGTTTTGTTTTTTCAATAATGTTCCGGTTTATGACCTTTTATCATATATATAATGCCGGTCACAATTATGTATTGTCAAAAAAATTATTGATTTTTACTGGAATTTCAATCTCTGCTGTTGCTGTTCTTTTAACACTTTTTGTTCCTTATTTTGTCCATAAAAATTCGCATAGAAGTGTAATCATTCAAGCATCCTACCGAAGCAATGTAGCTTTACTTGGAATGCCACTGACCATCGCTTTGTTTGGAGAACAAAAAGCTGCGCCTGTTGCTATACTCATCACATTGGCCGTTATTTTCTACAATATATCTTCTGTTCTTGTTTTCTCACGTTTCTCTGCTACCCGAAGTGGTGTCAGTTTTCGGGGATTGGTGTCTCAGCTGTTTCATAATCCTTTGCTGCAGGGATGCTTCGTTGGTTTTCTGTTTTATTCACTAGAATTATATATACCTGATTATATCATTAATCCCATTGCAACAATTGCGAATATGACATCACCCCTCGCTATGATTGCCCTCGGTGGTAAACTGCGTTTTCAGTCTCTGAATAAAAATATCAAATATTTGGTTCCCGTATTAACACTAAAACTATTATTGTTGCCACTGGTTGTTGTGATTATAGCTTGGGTTATCGGATTACGAGAAATAGAGTTATTTTTAACAATGCTTGTTTTTGCTACTCCTGTAGCTGCCAGTTCCTACCCCATGGCAGAAAGTATGGGGGGTGATGGTGAACTTGCTGGCCAATTTGTGTTTATAAGCGCTGCATTGTCTGTTGTCACATTATTTGTTTGGATTGTCTGTTTCCGTCTATTCGGGCTAATTTAAATAAATCATAAATTAAGGTACAGGTTATCACTTACACTGCTCATTTTTATGCTTTCCGGGCTAACCCGGTTTGTAATAAAAAATAAACGGAGGTAACAAGATGAAAAAAGTATTATCCATTCTCATGGCAGCATTGTTGCTCACCTGTCTCGCCGGCTGCGGCGGCGGTAGCTCCTCTGCGGCTAGTACAGCCGCCTCCGGTGCCGAAAGTTCAAGCACGGCAACCGCCGTGCCCGAGCTGAAGGGCCCGGGAAATGTGACTCTGAAGCGCCTGGGCTACAACGCCGCATGGGATCCCAACACCGATATCATTGCAAGTGTTATCAAAGAATCCACAGGCTATGATGCGGAGTACTACATGCTGCCCGCCGAGAACGCGGACGAGAAGCTCGTGATGGAAGTTTCCGGCGGCGCTGACTACGACATTGTGAATTGCTCGGTGAACCAGTTTCATACTTTGATGAGTCAGGGCGCTCTGATGCCCCTGAACGATCTTCTGGAGGCCTATGGCCAAGACATTCTGGAAGGTGTGTCGGAAGATTCCTGGCGCGCCTGCTCCGATGACGAGGGCACTATATACGGAATCCCTTATAAAAATGCATATGCCCAAGAAGTAGGCTCCTTTATGGTGTGCCGCTGGGATCTGATGCAGGCGGCTGGCATTGAGGCCGTACCTACTACCATCGACGAGTTCTATGAATGCTTGGTGCAACTCAAAGAGTACTACGGCGATGAGTACATCATCTTTACCGGACCCTTGCGTCTTTCCAGCGAGGCTAGCGGCGAGTGGGTGTTGCCAAAATCCCTTACTTCCGCGTTCGGCATCTACAACGACTGGATGGTGGATGACAACGGCAATGTGTATTACATGACCGAGGCCGAAGGCTTCGACGATATGATCGAGTTTTTGTCTAAATGCGGTAGCGAAGGCCTGTTGGATCCCGACTGGGCCGTGAACACCACCTCCACTGTGAATGAGAAATTCTCCGGCGGGAAAGCAATCATCTCTTGTGCCGCTCGTGCGTCCTTGCAGTCCACCACTCCTGCTATGATTGAAACGTTGGGCCTCGATTATGAGGATCTAGTTTATATCAATCCGCTCAAGGGCGCCGACGGCACCTGCAAATATATGAGCACCGAATCAATCGTTAAAGTCTCTGTTATTCTACGAAACTCCCCGAATGCCGCGGACGCTATCAACTGGATTAACCTCAGGCAGCAAGACCAGTTGTTCATCAACATCGGCGTGGAGGGTACCCACTTTACTTACGACGAGAATGGGGATATCGCTCCAATCAACCCTATCTTTTCCGAAGAGCGCGGCAACTCGTACTGGTATTTGGACTCCACCAACGAAGAGGAATATGCTTTCGAATGGCCGTCCCGCGTTCGCAAATCTGACGCACAGTGGGCAGGCTTTGAGGCAACCACGCTGTACTCCAATGAGCATACACCTGAAATATTTGTGAGAAATGACTTCGCGTTCATGCCAGGCACAGAGGGTTATACTAAATACAATGCTGCGCTATTTAGTAATCTGAATGACTACATCCTGCAAATTCTGGCCGGGACCAAAACGCTGGACGATCTTCCCACTTTCCAGGCGGACTGGAAAAATGCCGGCGGCGATACAGTTAAGACTGAGCTGCAGGACTGGTACGACAGTTTTTATGGCTGACCATATTCCGATCGCACCAAAAGGGGCCTCAGGCCCCTTTTTTACGGTATGATAGAATTGATCGACAGACACTACGGACGCATCATTGACGCACTGGACGCAATGGGGCTGCGGGAAAACACCATCGTTATTTTCAATTCCGATCACGGTGAAATGCTCGGCGACCATGGGCTTACCCATAAAGGCTGCCGCTTTTACGAGGGTATTACACACGTCCCGCTTATTATTTCCCTGCCCGGTACCTTCCGGCAAAACGCCGTGTACGGCGGCCTGGTGGAACAAACCGATCTGGCCCCCACCATCGCCGACCTGTGCGGCATCCTACCAGCCGACACCCATGGGCGTTCCCTCGTTCCCGTCCTCACAGGGCAGAACGCGCCGGCACCGCGCAAATTCGTGCGCGCTGAGTTCTACGATACGCTGGAGGTGGATATGAACTACGACGGACTTCGCGCCCCCGGAGAAATTCAGGCGGCCGGCAAACCGGCCGAAAGCTGCTACGCAACCATGTATTACGACGGACGGTTCAAACTCAGCGTTTATCACGGCATCCAATTCGGAGAGTTGTACGACATGGAAAACGATCCGCAGGAACAGCACAATTTATGGTATGACAAGGATCATCAGGATGTCAAACAAGCCCTGATCCTGGATTCTTTCGGAGTTTCCACAAAATATTCGCGCCCGGGGCAGACCAGGCGGGGCCGCTATTGACCCCGCACCTCAGGCAGAACAAAAGAGCGGAGGTAAACAATGGAGACCGTATCCTTTACCAGGCAACTATCCGTTGCTGAAAATGTAGACGTTCTGGTAGTCGGCGCCGGCCCCGCCGGTATCGGTGCCGCTGTCTGTGCGGCCCGCAATGGGGCCCGGACCCTTGTGTTTGATCAGAACGGATGTGTAGGCGGCCAGGCCACAACCGGCCTCGTCGGTCCGTTTATGACCTGCTATGATGCACAAAACAAAAAAATGGTCATCCGGGGTATCTTTGAGGAGGTTGTGGCCCGTATGAAAACTCTGGGCGGCGCTGTTGATCCGGCCGATGTAGAGGCGGAAGAACCGTTTTCCGGCTTTTATAAGATCGGCCACGCCCATGTTGGCCCCTTTGACCATGAGTGCTTTAAACTGGTATGTACACAGATGCTTGCTGAAAGCGGTGCAAAGCTGCTGCTGCACACCCAGTTTATAGATGTACTGCAGGAAAACGGCCGCATCACCGGTGTCGTAGCCGCCAATAAATCCGGCCTGTTTCTGTTTCGTGCCAAAGTTGTGATCGACTGCAGCGGCGACGCAGACGTTGCTGCACGCTCGGGCGTAAAATTTGAACTTGGGCGCGTGGAGGACGGCAATATGCAGCCAGCCACGTTGTTTTTCCGTGTCGGCAATGTGGATACGCCCCGCCTCAAAGCGCACATTCGGGAACACCGGGATGAAATACGTCCGTTTTACGGGCCTTTCAGCTGGCTGATCCGGGAGAAAGCCGCAGAATGGGGCGACGTGCCCCGAGGCGAGGTGTGTCTGTTTGAAAGCCCCGCGGCCGGGGAATACCGTTTGAACGTTACCCGAATCCTGGATGTGGACGGTACAAACGCGGAGGATCTGACCCGCGCCGAACTGGAGGGACTGCGCCAGGCGCACCAGGTATTCGGATTTCTGAAAAAATACGCGCCCGGCTTTGAAAACGCGCGTTTCCTTGACACTGCAGCTACCATCGGCATCCGCGAAACGCGGCATGTCGACGGATTATACCGGCTCACCGTTGACGACGTGCGGGCCTGCCGTGTACCGGATGATTCCATCGCCGTCATGGCGACCAATATGGATACCCACAATAAAAACGATCCCGGCGGCACCTACTATACGCTGGAAAACGGTCCGTTTTTTGGTGTTCCTTACCGCTGCCTTATCCCGCGCGGAATCTCCAATCTTCTGGTGGCGGGACGTTCCATTTCCGCCGACGCAATGGCCGGCTCTGCCATCCGTATGATTCCCTGCTGTCTTGTGTTCGGCCAGGCGGCGGGAACCGCCGCAGCTATGGCCGCATCCGGCGCCTGCGATCCGTCCCGTGTCGACGCTCAGGCACTGCGCAGCCTTCTGCTGCAGCAGGGAGCTTATCTGGGGCAATAGCTTGGTCACACGCAAAAGCCTCCCGGCGGGAGGCTTTTGCATTATTCATTAAAGAAAGCGGGCGGCAGCTGAAAATGCTACCGCCCGTTTTTTCATACCGTCATTATTTGCTGTACAAATCTACTCCTTTTGATTCCAGCGCCGCCTGAAGTTTTTTCACATCCAGAGTGCGGGGCGTACAGCCTTCCCGAACACACAGCGCCGCCGCCATCCCCACAGCCTCGCCCATCGCCATGCAAATTGACATCACCCGGTAAGATGCATGCGCCCGGTGTGTGCCCGAAATGCACCGTCCTGCAGTGAGCAGATTCTCCACCTTGAGCGGCACAAAACAACGGTAAGGCAAGTCGTAGGGCATTACATACTGTATCCTTTCCTCCGCCTGGCCCGCTCCTTCCGGATTATGGATATCCACGATGAACTCGGCCTTGTGTACCGCCACATCAGGAAAGCGCTTTCCCGCCGCCAATTCTTCCGCCGTAACAGTATACTCCCCCATCACACGGCGTGTTTCCCGCACGCCCAGCGTAGCGCCGCTGGCAATGCACCTGCATTTTTCATACCCGGGCAGATTCTCCCGAAAGAAATGCACCAGTATGTCGATTTGGCGGCGCAGCTCCAGCTCCGAGGAATAAAGCGCACGCACGCAAGTAGCGTCTATGCCGTTGCGCTGTGTCGTGTTCACCTGCCGCTGTCCGGGATGCGTGGTACGGTGCAGCCGCACAGCCGCCAGCTGCTGCGGCAGCAGCCCCTGCCGCGCGCAGCGCGCACAGTAATCAAGAAACCGCTCACCGTTCAGCTCCACATCGTCTACGTCGCCAATACATGCCACAGCCCGGCTCTCGTCCACACCATCCAGTGTAAATTCCAGCGTCACCGGCTGCATCAGTCCATCGGCGCGCCCCTTTTCCACAGGAGCGCCCGCAAACCAGGCCACGTCTCCATCCCCGGTGGCGTCTATCACGATTTTCCCCTCCATGGCGCGCAGCCCTTCCTTGGTTGCCACCAGCAGCCCTTCCAGAGAGGCGCCAGCCATAAGCGCGTCCACGACGGGCGTCTGCAGAAATACATCAAGATTCTCACATGAAACAAATTCGGCCAGAACCCGTTTGGCCTGTTCCATATCGTGGGCGACGCCCACCTCTCCGATCATATCATTCTCCGGTACCCCCAGCAAGGCCATCAGCTCATCCCGCATGGTCCCACTGCCGACCATACCCAATATCGGCCCGACATAACCGGCCGTCAGGTTTCCTCCCAATACTCCGTAACGTTCCACCAGCGCCACGCGCGCCCCGCTGCGGGCCGCTGCCACCGCCGCACATATCCCCGCCGGGCCTGCCCCTGCTACCACGACCTCATAAGAGCCCAGCACCGGTACGTTTTTTTTGTAGTCGAATGTCGTCATCCTCTTCCCTCATTTCCTATGCCCATGCGATCTATTCGCCTGCTTTGCTTTTTGAAAGCCCTGACGCTCCTTTAAATCAGAGCACCCCATTTGCGCAGCATGGCCTGCAGCGTGTGCACATCGGCTTTGTGCACGCTCGTGCCCGCACAGGCACACTGGGCGGCGGCACAGCCCGCCGCCTGGCCCAGCCCCATCACCGAGGCCTGCACCCGCACCGAGGCTGAAGCCACCTGGTCGGCTGAAAAACAACGCCCCGCCACCAGCAGATTGTCGAAGCCCGGGACGATCAGGGAACGATAAGGGATATAGGCCGCGTTCTTTAGAAACTGGCACTTCTGCGTCGTGTCACCCGCGGTATGGATGTCAATGGGATGCGCTCCCCGGCTTACGGCGTCTTCAAAATGTACGGCATTCAAATATTCTTCTCCGGTGAGAACATGTTCGCCTTTTATATGCCGGGTCTCGCGCACGCCCGTTTGCGCGGCGGTAAACAGCAGTTCTGCGTTTTTGAATTCCGGAAAATATTTCTTCAGCAACGCTACAAAAGCGTGTACGTCCTCCCTCAGCCTGCATTCGGCACGGGTCGCCTGGGCAGGGTCCAGCATATCCGCGGGCGTCCTGGTCATGTTCACCATTACTCTGCCGTCGCGGTGAATACTGCAAAACCAAGGGCCGCCGAATACTGGAACATCCTCCGTCTCAGCCAATTCACGCAGCTTTGTCTGGACGCGCAGATTGTGATAATTGAGCCCCTGCTTTTCATGATGGATCAGCTCCAGAGCGTCCGTATCCACGCCGCCGATACAAAAGCACAGGGAAGGCGGCTGAAGCGGCATTGTATTTTCCTGCATCGGCACACCCGCCATAGCGCAGAGATCGCCGTCTCCGGTGCTGTCGATCACATATTTTGCCTCCAGCGCCCTGGGACCGCTTTTGGTGTCCAAAATCACATGCGTTATCCTGCTGTCCTCCCGGACGCAGCCTGTGAGCACTGCGTGAAAATGCAAATCAACGCCGCTCTCCAGCAGCATCCGCTGCGCGATCAATTTATAGCATTCCGGATCATGGGAAATATTCCCCAACGGATGCTCTACCTCCGCTCCGTCGGCTTCCACCATACGCTGTACGAATTCCCAGGGAATCCCCCCGCATACCAGCTGTCCGTTGTAGGTGAATACGCTGATCGGCACTACAAGGGCCGCCGTAGCCATACCGCCCACAAACCCATAGCGCTCTACCAACGCGGTACGGGCGCCTGCGCGCGCAGCGGCTACCGCTGCGACCCAGCCACCGGGGCCTCCCCCGCACACTACAACGTCATAGCTTCCCATCACAGGGACGCTGCGCGTCTGCACGATCTGTTCCATCTCCGCATCACTCCTTTTTTGTTCTGTTTTCATCATACTCTCCGGTGATTGCAGCAGGCAAGAATCTGGACCTATCTTTGAAAAAAAGCGACAGAATCATAACAAAGCAACATAAATGACCGCGCCCGGCCGTTGTTACGGCCGGGCGCGGTTTAGTTTTGTTTTCTGCCGCTACGGCAGGCTCACGTCCTGCGAGCTTTTCAGATACTCGCGCAGCGTGTGCCCTGTCTCGCGCTTATAAAACTTGGAAAAATAGTGGATGGAGCTGAAGTTGAACAGATCCGCCAGTTCGGTGAAATTTTTGTCCATTTGACGGATGTGATACTCGATACGCCCCACCACGCTTTTGCGATAGTACTGCATCACACTGTATCCCGTCACCTCACGGAACAGTTTTTTCAGCTGCGTCTCGCTCAGGTTGAAATGGCTGGCAACGTCCACAAAGGTGATGTTGTTGTAGATGTTCTGATCCAGAAAGGTGACGACCTGGCGTACGATCTGATACTCCATCCCCAGAGACTGCATGGGCAGCGACTGCACCTGTGCCGGGCATTCCTGCTGCTTGCGGTAAAGCGAGATCAGCAGCTGCTCCAGCAGATTGCGTATCATCTGCTTTGCGCCGGGCAGATGCTCCGGTTCATGCGGCGCATCCTTCCGGTAAACCAGATTTTTGCCGAAAGGCTTATCGTATACCTGTTTTCCTTCCTCGATCATCTCCCGGAACAGATGGCGCTCGTGCATGCTCAGGGTAAAAATATGGTCCCTGAACTGCTCCAGCATCTCCAACTCGCCGTTGAAGGATACCACAAAGATGTCGCAGTCCGCGCCATCCTCAGCGTCGGGCGCGCCGTCCGTTCGAAAGTTGTGGAAAACATTGGGATGGTGAAAAATGATCTGCCCTTTTTCCAGCGTATAGGGCTCGGTGCCGTTGATGCCGCTGGCACGCCCCTTGTCCACATAAATAATTTCCCAGAAATCATGGCTTTCTCCCGCAAAGCGGTAACCGCTTTCATGGTGAAAATAATACAGCGTATAAAGCTCTTTTACGCTGAGTACTGGCTCGACAGGTACCGGCTTGAGCATCGTTTCTCATCCTTTGACTGCGCCGGCCGTTGCGCCGGACATGATCTGCTTGGACAGCAGCACATAAATAATCACCGTGGGCACGAATACGATCACCACACCCGCGAACAGGCCCTGATAATTGCCTGTCGTCTGCATACTGGTCACCAGCGTCTGCAGTGCCACGGCCAACGTGCGGTTGGCCTGCTTGCCGGAGAACACCAGTGCCCAGATATATTCATTCCAGTATCCGATGAAATTGAAGATGGTGATGGTCACGATCCCCGGTTTTGCCAGCGGAAGGATAAGCCTGTAAAACGAGGTGATATGGCTGCACCCGTCAATGAGGCCGGATTCAAACACCGTCATGGGCACCGTGGCGAAAAAGCCCATCAGATACACCGTTGTCGCGGCAATGCCCGTGCACAGGTAGACCAGGATGAGCGTGCCGCGGAAATTGTGCAGGTTCGCCCGAACCAGCATCATGTACAGCGGCGCCAGGATCATTACGCCCGGCAGGCCCAGCGCAACGGAGAACAGTGTCTGGAACAGGCGGCGGCCGCGGAACACGAACTTCGTCATCACGAAAGCCGCGGGCGCGCAGAAGACAATGAGCCCCGCACAGGCGCAGACCGTGTACAGCACGCTGTTGAGGAAATAATCCATGATGTGATACCGTTCCATCACCACTTCATAGCCGCTCAGGTCCAGCCCGGCGGCCAGCAGGTCGTTTTGGAAGATATCCCGGGTGGGCGTGAAGGACGCCAGCACCACCCAGCCGATGAGTGCGACCGTGAAGGCGCACCAGCACAGGATAAGAGCCTTGCCCAGAACGTGCACTGCCTTTCCCGCCCAGCCGCTGACGCGGCCTGCGGGAGGGCTTTTCTGCCGCAGGCAGAAAGACGGATATTTTTGCATAGGGGCCGTCCTCCTTACATCTCGTATTTTTCCTTCGGGAAGATCAGATTGATGAGCGCCATCGCCGCGACGGTAATCAGGCACAGCACCACGCCGATGGCCGCGCCCATGCCCACGTTCGTGCCCGACGCCACCGCATTCGAGCTGATGGACGTACCGAAGATCTGGTCGTACATATAGCTGGCGGGCGTGATGGTCGTGGGGTCCGACGGGACCACGCTGAACACGCGGGACCACAGAAAGAAGCCGATGCAGCCGATGGTCCAGAAGGTGAACTGCGTTTTAACATTGTCCGCGATGAGCGGCAGGGTGATGCGGAAAAAAATCTTTCCTTCCGTCGCGCCGTCCATAAACGCCGCCTCGAACAGGTCGTCCGGGATCTTTTTCATGGCGGCCATGTACACCAGCAGGTTGCCGCCGATGCTGCAAAAGCAGAAAGCGATGAGCATGGACCAGAACGCGTATTGAGTGCTTGTCCATGGTATGGCCGCAAGGCCGTCCAGGCCCAGCGCCTCGAACACCGTTTTGAGCAGGCCGTACCGGCTGTTGTACGCATACTGCGTCCACACCGTGATCATGGCCACGGGCGTGATGACCGTGGGCAGATAGATAAGGTTGCGCCACAGGTTGCCCATGAACATGCCCTTGTGCAGTACCCAGGCAAAAAACAGCGAGATCAGAAATACCGCCGCGCCTCCCGCCAGGAAGATCAGCATCATATTCTTGAACGATACCCGGAACAGCTGACGGCTGAACAGGTCTACATAATTATAAAGCCCTACGAATTCCCAGGTATCCCGCGCGGCGCTGATATCCGACACCTCAAAAAACGACATCTGAACCGTGCGCAGCACGGGATACAGATACGCGATCAAAAATGCGATCACCACGGGCGAAAGGAACGCCAGATACATTCTGCGCAGCCCTTTTTTCACCGCTGCCCCTCCTTGTTGCTTTGCCGGGAAGCCTGCCCCCCGGCTGTATCATTTGAAAAAGCGGATGCCGGCGCGCATTTGTGCGCGGCCGGCATCCCTATCCTGTTTCCTTGTTTTATCCGGCCGGCGTCAATATTTGGAAGCTTCGCCCGTCAGGGTGGATACCGCCTTGTCGGCCGTCGTCTGCTGGGTGAGCACCTTGTTCATCTCCATTGTAAACACTGCGCTCACAAACTCGCTGGAAAGGTCGCAGTTCAGGCTGGCCACCTTGTCCGCAGCAGCGATCACATCCGTGCATTCGGCACGGGCGCCGGGCCACTCGGAGCCGACGGTCGCCGGAGCGCCGCCCTGCTCGGCCAGATAGTCCTGCACTTCCTTGGACGCCACATAGCGCAGGAACTCCTTCGCAGCCTCGGGGTTCGGGGAGCCGCTGTATACGGCCAGGGGAACACCTCCGACGGAAACGTAGCCGCTGCCCTCAGCTCCGTCTTCCACCTGCGGGAACGCGAAGAACCCCCAGGGGAAGTCCTCGCCCGCCGTGTCGGCCACCTCGGAAGGCATCCAGCTGGCGTTCAGGTACATGGCCGCCTCGCCCAGCGCGAATTCCTGCTGGCCGGCGGGATACTTATTGGTGGCTGTCTGCGGGGACATAAACGGCGACAGCGTCTCCATGGCGGCAAACGCCTGCTTCACTTCCTCGGACTGCCACGCCGGGTCGGACGCGCTGGCACTCATGGCTGCGATGGTATCGCTGCCCACCAGGCGGGCCAGATAGTTGTTGGGGATCAGCGTCATGTATGCGTCGTCACAGGTGACGGCATTGATGCCCGCGTCCTTCAGCTTCTGGCATGCTTCCATGAATTCCGTCCATGTCTCGGGCGTTTCGGTGATGCCCGCCTGCTGGAACAGATCCTTGTTGTAGAAGAAGCCCACCACCCAGGGGAACATCTGCACGCCGTAGTATTTGTCCGTCTCCAGCCCGGCCTTTTCCTGTCCCTGGGCGTTGGCGAGGTTCAGCACCGGCAGAATGCTCTCGGCCACGGTCATATCCTCCTGGCCGAGGGCCGGCCCGTTCATCATGTCCGTGATGTCAAGATAACGGTCCGTGCTCTTATCATACGAAAAATTGTCCAGGATGTCCAGCTGCTCGCCGCCCTCCAGCGCCGGGCCGGTGATGTCCTGGTTGGAACGGCCGATCCACTGGATCTCCACCTCGCAGTCGGGGTAGTCCTTCATGAACATATCCGCGGCCTTTTGGATGGCCATTGCCTCGGGCTCTCCCTCGTTGTACATGGACCAGTACACGACCTTGCCCGAAAGCTGCTTGCCGGAGGCGGAGCCGCCTGTGGAAGCAGAGCCGCTGGCGGAGCCGGCGGCCGGCGCTGAAGAAGAGGCTGCGCCCGAGCATCCGGCGAACACGGCCAGTGCCATCGTCAGCGCAAGACAGAGTGCCAATATTTTTTTCATTTGCGTTTTCCTCCTAAAAGATCCTTTGGAAAAGGCTGCGTCGCCCTTCCTGTTCTGCCCTTTCAGTATAGCAAGGACGCCGCGCAATGTATTTGTCTTTTTCGGCGCTTGTTTTACTGTTTTCCGGCACCATCAAAAAATATTATCATATTTTTGCAGCAAAATGAACAAAGAAATTTAAATGATTTGCAAAACATCGCCCTTTTTTATTCATTCTGTTTTCAACATTGAAGCATCAAAAAAACAATCTCTTTAACAAAAAAGACAAATTTTAAACCATACTCACAGCTCCACGGGCAGGCTGCGGCCATGCTCCAGGCGGGAGCGTTCGGCCAGAAGCGCCACCAGATGGCTTTCGATGGAGTGTTCCACAGAAGAGAGCATCTCGTCGTCCCGCCCGCTGGCCAGCAGTTCTACAAACTGTTTCACCATAACGGCGTCTCCTCCGCCATGCCCGGCCATGGAACCGTCCGTTACATTCAGGTCCATTTCTTCGCTGTGGCCGAAGAAGTCGTGCCACACCAGGTGAGAGAGGTCCATATTTCCCTCCACACAGCCGTGGGTACCCATCACCTTGATGGTGCGGTAGCACCGTTCGGTGAACGCGGACATGGTAAAATTGATGGTGGTGCCGCCGTCCAGCTCGATATTTACCACCTGGTGGTCCACAACGTCGTTGTCGCAGTGATAAACGCAGCGGCCGTAGGGGCCGGTGCGCAGCGCCTGCTCGATGTTCTCGGGTGTGGGGTGAGGGTCCAGCACGTTAATGGGCCAGTGCACGCGCCCCGCGCGTACGCTGGTGCGGCCGCTCTCCAGATAATACCGCACCGCGTCGTAGGGACAGCCGGCGCGCACAGCGCAGTCCATGCAGCGCTGCGCCGCGCCCGCGGGGGCTTTTTCCGCACGGAACAGATAATTGTTGCCGTAAGAACTTACATAGCGCGCCCGCTTGCCCGTAAGCCAGATGAGAATGTCCATATCGTGGCAGCACTTTGCCAGGATCATCGGGCTGGATTCGTCCGCTCGGCGCCAGTTGCCGCGCACATAGCTGTGCGCCTGATGCCAGTAGCCCACCTGTTCCATGGCCTGGATGGTTACCACCTCGCCGATGCGGCCGTCCTCGATGATCCGCTTGATGGCATTGTAAAAAGGCGTATAGCGCAGCACATGGCACACCACCACATGGCGCTGATACCTCCGCGCCAAACGCAGTACCTCCAGGCAGCCCTCAATGTCCACCGCCACTGGTTTTTCCAGCAGCAAATGGTACCCCCCTTTCAGCGCGGCCTCCGCATGGACGACATGCTGCCGGTCCTGCGTGGCGATGACCGCCGCGTCCGCCAGCTGCGGCTGCGCAAACAGTTCCTCCGCCGTTGCGAAACAGCGGTCCGCCGGGATGTTCCACTCCCTTTGCGCCAGCTCCAGCCGCTCGGGACGCGGGTCCGCCACTGCAGCGATCTCCACCTCATCCGGGTGCTCCATGGCATAGTTGCCGTAAATGTCGTGGCCGCGGCCGCCCAGGCCTGCGATGACCATCGTGATTCTTTTCATTGCATAACCATCCCTTTCCCTTTTCCCCGTTCCGGCTCTTTCGCGGGCCGCGGCGCGGGGGCGCCTGTTCTCAAAAGCATTTGGATGCGCTTGCGATCTCGCGCCAGAAATACACGCCGTGCAGGCGGCTGGTGCCGGGCGTGCGCAGCAGGAGCAGCCGCCCCTCCTCCAGCTCCTCCAGGCGCTGCACGCTGCCTGCGCACCAGTCTTCCGTTCGAGCGGCGGCCGCTTCCAGGCGGGCCTGTACGCCGGCCAGCCGCAGCTCCAGCACTTCAAACCCCTGCGGACGGCATTCCGCCATCCACAGCTGCCGCCAGCATGTGCGCAGCGCTCCGCAGTCCTCTGCGGCCTGCCGCGCCTGTCCGGCCAGCGCTGCCAGCCGGGCGCGGTCCTGCTTTTGGTAAGCGCGGTACAGCCCAAGGCCCAATTCCGCCTTGTTTTTCAGCACGCGGGCCAGCAGCTCATAAAAACGGTACAGCAGCGTCCACTGGCCGCCCTCCTGCGCATATGCGGCAAACTCCGCCTCCAGCGAGGCGTAGTGCTGCGCAAAGCCCAGCCCTTCGATATCCAAATCGTACAGGCCCAAAAGCGGGTCTTGATACAGCAGAAATTTTGCGGCATTGGGCAGATCGCTTTCAGCGTCCAGAAGCGGCGTTTTGTTGAACGCGCTGATGCGCGCCAGCGCCCGCCCGTCCGCGCCCGTGCAGGCGGCGAGCCTGCGGCAGATGTGCCCGCGGTCCATCCCGCCGGTATAGCAGAACTCCGCCCAGGCCTGCAGGCCCAGCAGCATCGCCTGAGGGCTCGTCTCTCCGCCGTCGTCGCCCCATGTGGTGATCATCACATCCGTCACGCCGTTTCCGAGGCAGGCACGCAGCGCGGGCTCCGCTTTTTTGAAAAACACGTCATAGTCAACGGCCGGGCCCAGCCACGTCCACATACCGCCCGCAAACCGCAGCGGCGCGGCAAATTTCTGGTGCAGGCGGATGTATCTGTCGTAGAACGCCTCGTCGTCGTGGTAATAATCCCAATATACCAGCGTCATGTCCGCGGGCGCGGCGTCTATTACCGTCTGGGGGATCTCGATGTCGTCCTCGTAGTAATCATCGTTGGGGCTGGCGCAGCGGAAATACATGTCGCTCCACATCATTGGCTCAAAGCCGTGCTTTCGGGCCAGCGCGCCCACGCGCTCCACATGGCGCAGCATAATGTCAAAGCTCTCGTGATAGCCGTTCTTTTTCAAGTACCCGCCCAAGCCCAGATTCATGGCTTCGTCCATGCCCAGGTGTATTTTTTTCGTGCGGTAGCATGCGCGGCACCGGCGCAGCATGGCCTCGATCAGCCGGTAGGTTTCCTCGTCCCCGGCCAGCAGCACATCCGGCGTATCCCGCAGAGGCGCGCTGCTTTCCCAATGCAGAAAACGTTCCAGATGCCCCAGCGTCTGGATGCAGGGGATCAGTTCGATGCCCAGCGCCGCCGCCCAACCGTCCAGCGCACGCAGATCCTCGGCGCCGTACCTTCCCCGCTGGTAGCCGAAAAACGGATATTCCGGCAGCGCATAGGTATCCTCCGTATATAAGTAAGCCTCGTTGTAGCCCATCAGCGCCATGCGGCACAGCATCCGCTTGAGCGCATCCACCGTCATCACTGCATTACGGGAAAGGTCAAAACTGGCGCCCAGGCCGCGGAACACCGGCGCCTCGGTCTGTTCAAAGGGAGCCGTGCCGCCTGCCAGGCGCTCCCGCAGCAGGCCCAGCCCGCGAAAAAACTGCGCTTCGCCCGCACCAGAGAGCTGCGCCCTGCTGCCGTCCCAGGAAATGCCCGGCACACCGGCTTCACTCCAGCGCACAGGTACGCCGTCCCCGGCCAGCTTAAAGCCGCCCAGCACCTCCAGCTCCCGCACACCCGTCTCAAACCGCCGCGCGCTTTCTTCCAGATAGATCCGCACTGCCATGGTCCCTCCTGTCCTGTATTGTTCTTTTTTATCATACCGCAAACCGCAAAAAAAATCAGACGCATTTTTTGTCTTTTCAGACGCATTTCTCGGTTAAAAATCTCCTGTTTTGCTTTTTTGCGCCGTTTTTCGGCAAAAGTACCGCATCAAAAAGCACAATACCGTTTCTCAATTCACGTCCGGCTGCGGCCGCCGTTTTATCTTTTTCGTTCTTTTTTTGCATCTTTGGTCCGTTTGTTTGACTGCGGGCATCCTGCTTTCTATAATAAGTGCAATGCCGTCCGGGCATGCGCGTCAAAAAACACCGGAAAGAAGGAATCACCATGAAAAAAATCGGCTTTATCGGCTACGGCCTGCGCAGCGAGACCATGATGAAAGCATTTACCGGCGCGGGCCTTCCTCTCGCGCCGGCCGCTGTCGCGGACCCGCGCCTGGAAACGCTGCAGCCGCAGCTGGCCCGTGACGGCCGCTTTGCAGACACCCGCTATTACGCGGACGCGGAGGAGATGCTGGACCGTGAGGCGCTGGATGCCGTGTTCATCGGCACCCGGTGCGGCCTGCACGCCCGGTACGCCGCCCTTGTGATGGAACGCGGCCTGCCCCTGTTCCTGGAAAAGCCCGTATGCATCGATGAAGCGCAGTACGCCCGGCTGCTGGCCGCGCCGCCCGCGCAGCGAGGCCGCGTTATGGTCTCTTTCCCGCTGCACGTCACCTGCATCGTACAGGAGATGAAGCGCCTTGTGGACAGCGGCGCGCTGGGTGACGTCGTTTCCGTGCAGGCCGTCAACAATGTGCCTTACGGCGGCGTTTACTATCACAGCTGGTACCGGGACGCCGCCCTCACCGGCGGGCTGTTTCTGCAAAAAAGCACCCACGACATCGACTATATTACTCACATCCTGGGCAAGCGTCCCGTCTCGGTGGCCGCCCTCACCTCCAAAATGTATTTCAAAGGCAACAAGCCTGCGGGGCTGCATTGCCCGGACTGCCCTGAATACCGCACCTGCCCGGAAAGCAGCTTTGTTGTGGAACACCGCCGCAAGGAAGAGCCCTCTGGCGAGCTGTGCTGCTTTGCCAGGGACACCGGAAACGAAGATGTGGGCGCGGCGCTGTTCACCTGCGAAGACGGCACGCTCATTTCATACCATCAGACATTTCTTGTAAAAAACGACGCCGGGCGGCGCGGCGCGCGCTTTATCGGCACAAGAGCCAGCGCGGAGTTTGATTTTTACACAGCACAGCTCCGTGTGGACTATTACGACGAACGCCATACCGCCGTCCATCAATTTCATTATCCGGAAGGACTGGTGCACTTCGGCGGCGACGAGGCGCTGGCCCGCGGCTTTGCGGAAATGCTGGAAGGCGCGCCCAGCCCGCTTGGGCTGGAGCACGGGCTCGCCAGCGCAGCCGCATGTCTTGCAGCGCGGCGCGCAGCGCAGACCCACCGGGAGGAAACCATCGAATACGGCTTCTGAGCGGCGCTTTTCCGCAGCGGAAGCAGGAGCAGAGCAGGCGCTCGGCCCCCGCTCCATACAAAATAGGGTACGGGGATGCTGCATTCAGCCCCCAGCGTCCCGTCTGCTCCGCCGGGCGGCATGCACACCCCAAACAGGCAAGCGCCCTATGCTTTTCAGCATAGGGCGCTTGCCTCACTTCAGCCGCGGACGGCCGGAAGATTTATTGCTTTTTGTATCCGCACTTCGGGCAGACGCCGTTTTCATTCAGCGCGATGCCGCACAGCGGGCAGCGGTCAATTTCATTTTTCGTGTCAAATTCCGCGCTGGCAGCGTTTACGCCGCTGGTAAAAGTGAGCTTCGCAATGTTCAGCTTATCCTTCAGCAGGTCATAAACGATCTTGATCATGCCCTCAACGGTCATGGTCTCCTTAGTGACGACCAAACGGCAGTCCGGATATGCGGTGGCAAGCTCTGTCTTAAACGCCTCGCCCTTCATAACGTTGTTGGGATGTCCGTTTTTGATGCCCTGTTTCTCGTATACGTCAAGGATCGCAGGCAGCAGGGGGTCATCCTCCCGCAGGATCAGCGCGTGGTCAAAGTTTTTCAGAACGTCCCATGCGGTTTTCTGAATTTCATTGCAGGGGAACACCATGTTCACGCCGGCATTCACGCTGTCCTCCACTTCAATGGTCAGAACACCCGTATGGCCGTGCAGGTACTGGGCTTCGCCCTTGAACCCATAAAAGCGGTGTGCATATTGCAGGTCTAATGTTGTAATGCTTCTCATAACTTACTCTCCTTCTTCTTTTTATATTATTTACGGGGGTCTCCGCGCCCGTATGCGCATCTTTTCGCGTGATACCATGTCCTTGCTTCCGCCGCGTCCCAAACGCCTGTATGTATAGGCTCCGGCTGTTCTTTGGGCAGGATGTCTTTCGAGTTAATTTAATTATATATTAAATAATATTTATTGTCAATAGATATTCAAAACAATTAGTTCTTTCCCTGAAAGCAGTTTTTATTCCGTCCCCGGCCGACAGAAAAGCTCAAATTGGAACATTCAAAAAATCAGGGCAAAAAAGTTCCAAAAGCAACATTTTAGTACAAGAGAAAAG